>Ga0315909_10007818_pt1 | contig 11854 bp, 9 predicted proteins | sample LakEriMetagenome_11_FD_203527 | JGI IMG/M metagenome (GOLD analysis project Ga0315909, IMG submission 203527) | Freshwater fungal communities from buoy surface, Lake Erie, Ohio, United States - Buoy 2 MA125 | ecosystem: Environmental > Aquatic > Freshwater > Lake | place: USA: Lake Erie, Ohio...
GCGGTCTGCGTGTCGCCGTCAAACGTATTTGTGTAGTAAAGATTTTTAATTCCATACTTATAAGCGAGCATTAAGTCTCCAACAAGTTCTCCTTGGCTTGGAATTTTATTTGGATAACGAGTAGCGTTGTAATAAAGATTGGTTGAGATGCTCATGTCAACAAACTTTTGGAGAGCAGCAACTACCTTCAGATAACCTTGATTATTAGGCATTTCAAACGCAAGGGTATAGTTGTCCTTATTGTTTTTAATATGAGGAACAACAACAGGAATAACACCAGCCTTTGAACGCTTATAAGAAATCAATGAGCGAGGAGGCTCAATGCCATTGGTTGACGATTGGATAACGGAACTAGATTCGACAGGCATCAAAGCAGTCAAAGTGCTGTGACGCATACCATGAGCTTTGATTTGCTTTCTAAGTTCTTCCCAATCACAATGTAGTTTCTCGGTGACAAACTCATCGATATTTTTGCAATAAGTATCAATTGGCAAAATAGCTTTTGAAAACTTTGTTTCAGAAAACAAGGCGCATGGACCCTTTTCTTGAGCCATCTTAACTGAAGCCTTGATGAGATTATAACTCACAAGCTCCATGATAGCGGCGGCTTTGTTAGCGGCGTTCTTATCAGTATACTTGACGCCAATATTAGCAAGATAACCAGCAAGATTAGTTACGCCAACTCCAAGACTGCGGCGATTCTTTGCAAAATTTGCAGCAGCAGGAACGAAATAATTTTGATGATCAATCAAAGCATCAAGCATACGAACAATAATTTCGCATACAGGCTCCATCTCGTCCTTTACAACCTCAAGAAGATTAACGGCAGATAAGATGCAAACGCCGATTTCTCCATTGGGATCATTCAAGTCCTTGATAGGCTTGAGCGGATGATTAACTTCAAGACAGAGATTGCTAGTGTCAACTTGAGCGTTCCAAGAACCATGCGAGTTTGCATGGTCAACATTCATCAAATAAATGCGACCAGTTTCTACACGCTCTTTGGAGAACAAAAAGAAAAGATCACGCGCATTAATTGTCTTTTTAAATTTAAGACTCTTGTTCTTTTCTGCCGCTTCATAAAGCTCCTTGAACTCTGGCATACCAAAGCTGTTCCAAAGCTCTGGAACTTCATGATAAGAAAACAGAGTGATGCTTTCGTTCTTGATCAGGCGATCATAGAATGTGCGATCAAATCCAATGCAATAGTCTAGTTTACGAACTCGGTTGTCATCTGTGCCAGCATTATTTTTTAATACAAGAATATCTTCAATATCATGATGGAACCAAGCTACGTTTACCGTTGCCGATCCACCGCGAATCCCATTTTGATGACAGGACTTAACGGTAGACTCAAACATCTTGAGGAACGGAACTGGACCAGTATGGCTTACCATGCCGCCCTTGACAGGCGCATTGACAGCGCGAAGACGACTTGCGTTAATGCCGATACCATAACGATTTGCAGTAGCGAATCCAATGGCGCTATTATTCGCAAAAATAGAGTCAAGAGAATCGTCTATGGTAAACAAAGCGCAAGAAGCATAAGACTTTAGAGTAGTTCTGACTCCCGCCATAATAGGAGTTGGCAAGTTAATCTTGTGCTGGCTAAAGTAATTATAAGCCTTCTTGATATAATTAGTCCGCTCTCCCTTGTAATCCTTAAACAAGGTCATTGCAATCAACATATAAGCAAATTGCGGGGTTTCATAGAGCTTCTTGGTAGTTCTGTTCTGAACTAGATACTTTTCACAAAGTTGCTTAATGCCAGCGTATGTGAAATTAAAATCACGATCATGGCGAAGACACTCGTCAAACTTGTGAAACTCGCGCTCATCATACCATTCAAGAATAGCAGGATCGTAAACTTTATTTTTAATATTATCTTTTACGAAATCAATGAGCTTTGGAGCATTCTTGCCGCCCCAAACTTCTTTACGCAACTGATAGTTTAAAAGACGAGAAGCAACATATTGATATTGAGGCTTTTCTTCAGAGATTAATCCAGCCGCAGCTTCAATCAATGTATTGTGAATATCTTTGGAAGATATTCCGTCAAAGAAAGAAAGGTTCGCGTTCATCGCGACTTCCTCGAAAGAGGTATCGTGAATACCAGTGCAAGCCCATTCTAAAACCTTATTGATTTTATCAGCGTCGAACTTCTCAATTTCTCCGCTTCTCTTCTTTACTGTCATTAGTTTTTTCATAAAAAGTAAAAAGTGGTAAATGGTTTTACATGAAAACCATCATCAGCCCAAAAAGAAAATTTGGGGCTAGAATTATTCGTAATTCTTAACGAAAGAAAGTGTATCTAAACGGAATCCGTTAGCCATATAAAATCCTTGCAGCCTTGGATCACCGCCATTACACATATAGTTCATTGACAAAAAGTCAATCTTTTTTTCAACAATAATTTTTTCAACTTCCTGTAAAACTTTAAATCCACCAAACATTGTGGGTTTAATTGAAACCCATACAATTTCACTTAGTCCTGTTTTGCCACAAGCCCAGTCTTTTGAAATTATTCCAGCGAATAAAGAAATCGGTTCTTCTTCTTCAAAATAACAAACAATTACTGCATCATTTTTAAAAACTAATAGCAGTTGAACCAGTTGATCTGATAAGTGATTGATGTTCCAATGGCCAGCAACATGACCTTGTTTTTCAAGTATTTTTTTGAGCCCTTGGCTATCCTTCATTTTTTGAAGGATAGGTCTTAAAGAAGAAGTACTGATTATTCTTTTGATCATTACTTAATAAATTTAAGAAGGGCGCGAGCTTCTTTAGCGGGAATATCAGACCAAACTTTCCAATTAGCGGCTTCTTCGTTTCGATAAGATTCAGACTTCCAAAGTTCACGGAGCCAAACTTTAAATTCAGAGAATTCGCCTCCAATGTTTTCCGCAAATTTCTTGGAAAGAATACCTTGCGGAGAAACATCAGCAGATCCATCTACCGCCGAGGCAGCAGCCTTTGCACCGTTACCCTTGGCAATTTCATCCTCGCCTACGATGTGGATGCCAAGATAATTTCTTACTGTTCTGACAAATGCCCGATTGGCCGCGATAGTCTCAAGAAACTTTTGACCAAAGCCATCTGTATTTTCAAAAGTTGCATTTGCAACGTCCATAGACGAAATAGAATGCCATTCATCTTCAATTGAATTGAGGTTTGTTTCGAAATTGTTGATCCATTCGATAGTGCATGAAGCTACTACATAATCTCTTTCAAGTTTTGGGAACTGAAAATTTACACGCGAATATCCACGAAGCTTTGCGACCTCCTTAATGCCACCCAGTTTAATTAAAAGCTGCTCATCACGCAATCCATCTGCTGTCTCTGGAACGGCTTGGTTTCTACGATTAAACCAATCTTTATTTGGGTAAAGATGCGCTGGATTGACCATTGCGCGCCAATTGATAGTTCCATCTTTATTGAAGATGTAATTTACTCCATTGAGAAGTCCGCGTTCATCACGAACTGTTGGTCTGATAGTTTTTGTTGTGTTGCAGGATGTTGTTTCGTTCATCTTTAAGAATATAGAAATGATCTACCTCTTCCCAGAAGTCAGGATCATCGACTACTTTTGAATGTTTGTCAAGCTTTGGATGATCTTTTTTCCATGATAGTTTTGAGGCGTATACTTTTCCATCAGAGATAATGATTTTTTCTGAAGAAAAAATACACGAATCGTCTATCTGATCTGAATTTTCTATATCTTTTTTACCGAATACATCTTCCTTGTCAAGACCAAAATCAAAGAATTTTTCCGCAAGTCTTCCCCAGTTTTCGTCATCATTTGCAATTAAAATTAATTTAAATCCTAAAATCTTTATTTCTTCAAGATACTGCACAGAAATTTTATCCGAAGCTAAAACGGTTAAGGCTACTGTTTTATTAGCAATTTTATTTAGTGTTTCAATTGGTATTTCTTTATCAGTGATAATATTTAAATTACAAACCAAAGCTAATTGAAAAAGCGCCTTTTCGTTAAAGAAAAGATCCATTCTAACATTACAAATTTTATTTTTAATGATTGACGGTAAAGGTCCACCGTTTGGAATAATTTCTATGACAGGTGTGTGGTAACTTTTACCAATGTAAAGTGTTTTAACTTTATCTAAATCATTTGGAATTTTTAATTTATCCAAGACTGATTTTGCTATTACCTCTGGTAAGATAGTATTAATCTTTTTATTTTCCTCTTTAAGAGAAAAAGAAGGTTTACCGTATTTAGTCCAATCCACCTCAATTAAAGATTTGTTTTCCAATGAACCCCAAACTGGATAACAGTTTTGCGAGTAACAATAAGAATATAAAGCCACGATTTTTTTGTCGTAAAATCCAGCAAGATGCGCGGAAAGACTATCGACTCCAAGATATAAAGAAGAATTTTTAATTAAAAAAGCTAATTGTTTTATATTAGTTTTTCCTCTTAAATCTAAATCTATCCCGCTAACAGATTGATCCGTTGGAAGACCAACATGAACGATCTTGCAATCTGGAGCATAATCCTTTATAAAAGAAAAAACCTTTGGCCAATAATCGTATTGTCTAGAATTGCCTTTGCCGCTAGTTTGAAATACAACATATTTGTCCAAAGATATGGGATAGAAATGCTCGAAAATAAACGGCTTGTCTATTTTAACTCCGCAGGAAAGCGCGTAACGATCAAGTAAATGCATTTTAATTTTTAGTATTAAATTCTATTTTATCCTTACCATTATGTTGATAATCAAAAATCTTTTGAGTCCCGATATGCGGGAGGAATGCAATATCAAAATACCCTTCTCCTCCAGCATGACCTTCCATAGTTAATAAATTTTCCATAAATTGATTAAATACAATTTTTTTATAAATAAACGGATTAAAATCTAAAATCTCTAAATATTCTTGTTTTGTGGCAAAATAAATGTTATGATCGGGATATAATTTTTTGATTGAAGGGAGCAAAGAAGTTGACATAAATACATCGCCAGCGCTTTCTGGCATTACGAAAAGAATTCTTTTGCCTTTGTCGTCTTTCCCTAAAATATCAGAGAACTCAATTTTGGCATTTTCGTTATTCTCTTTAATTGCAACTTTTTTAAAGTAATCGAGAATTTCATCTCTAGACTTTCCGTTTTGCAAATGATTCAGCCAACCTTTTAGCCCATCATCATTTGCCGTGACATTCATTAACAATATATTTTTATAAATATCGATAAGCCATTCAATATCAGAAGTTATTTGAGGAGGTTCGTAATTCGCATTACGCTGTTTAAATTCATTACTGTAATTCCATTCTATAGAAGGAGCATTGTCAATAATTTCCTCTAATTGCTTTCCGATTACTTCAGCAGATAAATTATCTAGTACAAACTGACGAGCCCTCTTTCCCATCTCTCTTTTTTTAGAGTCTGACATTTTATAAACTCTTTCTAATTTTTCAGCAACCGATTCTGCCAAAGTAGTAGCTTTTATAAAATTAGTACCTGGTTCATAATACGCCTTCCAATTTAAAGGAAAGCCTCCACTTTCTTCTGTGGAGAAATCTTCTCCGCAAGAATAATTTGTAACGAGGGTTATTAGTTCTGTAAGTTTGGCTTCAGTAACGGGAATCTCTTGTCCTCCACTAGTAAACGGATGACAATAAACATCCATTAAATTATAAACTTCATTTAGTTGCGCTTCGCTAACTCCGTAATTAATATTTGTTGTTTCGACTGTATCAGCCCCACCACAAAATTTACATTTAATTTTTTGTCCTTGAAACGGTTTGACTTCAAACTGCTTGCATTTTTTACAAAAATATGTAGTTAAAATATCTTCATTTTTTAAATCATTGTCTTTTATTAACTTTTGAATATCCCAACCTTCTGACCAATGAGTATGCAATAAAAGTTTTGCATTTATTTTAGGATTCTTTTCTTTAAATATTTTAAACCCTTGTAGTAAATTTGGGACACTTTTTCTTAATTGGTTTCTAAAAACAAACCCAATGATAAATTCATCTGAAAGATTAAATTCTTTTCTTATCGAAAGACGCTGGTCATCATTTAATCTAAAGAAAGAAGAGGTTTCTGTTGCTCCTCGTAATGTTTTAATGGAACCTTTGGGATATCCAAGGCGTTCCGCTTCTTTGCCAGCAAAAGAAGCCCAAGCGTAATAATGCTTTACTTTAGGAATAATTTTAATCGCGTCGGTATAAAGAGGAAGTGAATCAAGAGTTGTCCAAATCATACAGTTTTCATTCCACCACTTCTTATCGACAAGAGGAGATAATGCCCAAATATCTTCTATGCCAATATAAAAATCTGGACGACATTCTTTAATCAAAGAGTCGATTTCTAATAAACCGTAGGCTGCGCTTCTGATTTTAGCCTGATCTGAAGACATAGCTTGCAATTTACCTGATTCTGGCAATGTGCCAAAAGCTTTCCAAGGAAGAGTTTTTAATTCTGGAGCATCTTTTGTTTTTGCATTTGCGAATTCAATTAAATTATATTTTCCAGTTTTATACAAATATCTTAGAACATTTTTCATGTTCTTCCCAAAACCAGTAAACAATCGACTATGATTGCTGTGAAAAACTACTGTCTTTTTCATTCGGAAACTTCAAAACTTTTGCGAAGATAGTTCTCTAGATACTGAGCTACGAGTTCAGCTTCTCCAAGTTCAAAGCCAATTAAAAAAGACTGCTCTCCCTTTTTAATAGAGAATGAGAACGCATTGTCTCCACTTTTCTTCACATAAGGGCCAAACATGATTGAGGTCGTAGAGCCTTGATAAGCATGAACAGTAGAAAACTTAGCTGATTGCCTGACAGCGCGAATCATTGATGCGGCCTCAACTTGATTAAGTTTTAATGCGGCGGTCTTTTCTGGATTTTTTGCGTTTTCCGAAAAAGACCCTTTCTTTGTTTCATCATTCCAGCCAGCTTGCTTTACGAAACTTACATAAAGGTCTGGTCCTTCACCCTTTGTTTGATCCTTGTCTTTATATGAGACATTAAACGATAAAGCAGTTCCGGTATTTGATCTATTGGGTTTATAAAAGTTAAGGCGCATGGTAGTCAAAATTATAAACTACCATAGTTAAAATTAAACACAAATAAACAAAAAAGGCGCACATTTCTGTGCGCCTTTAAAGTCTATTTAGATTTTATATTAAACAGGGAATGAACCAGAAACACCAATTTGTTTACGGACAATTGGAGGATTCTTTTGACGCTCAATCTCTGCGGCAAGGCCAGACTGAATGCCAAATTCACCAGTTACATTGATTTTTGAGCTTACCCATTCTGCGGCCATTCCAGTAGTAACCGCATCGAATGCGATGAAAGCTCCTGTGTCAGTTACAGGATCAAGAGATACAGTGCCAATGCTTGAAGCGAAATAATATTCAATAGATTCGCCACTAGCGAGTTCTCCGGTATTCTTTGGTTCAATGGCAGTGATTCTCCAGTGAATTGTTTTAATTACATCAGCTAATCCACTCTCAAGTGGAGCGCAGTCTAAAGCGGGGAATTCCCATCTATAAGTGATCATGGTAGTTTAAATTTATTCTATAATAACTTTGGAAACATCATTTTCATCCCATTTTGTTTCGTCCATAGAACCTTCGGTCTTTTTCTTTTTGCGACGGAACTGGGAATAGCAGATAGCTGCTCTTTGTTTTTGATTTGGGTATTCTTTCAGCATTGTCTCAGAAGACATGCATGAAGCAATAAATTCATCCTCTTCTTGATTCTTTCTGGGTGTTGGGATTGGCATATTTATATTTACACAAATATTTAATAAAAAACCCCCGATTTCTCGGGGGTTATTGTTATCGGGAGCTTGTATACCTTGACCCTCGAAAGGTCACAGCCTTTACCTGATTCTTTGCGAATCGACGATTGCGGCCAGTATTGCGGTCCTCTACGGTGATGAGAGAAGGGCCAAAGTTGACAAGACGAGCATTGATGACCTCGGTAGAGGTCTCAAGACCAAAGAAACGTCCACTAGTGCGACGAATCGTATTAAGTGCGCGATTTGAGCGTGTATTATTCATAGTTAATGCCAGAGATAATAGAAATCTCTAATTAATTTGTCAATAGATTTGTCAACAAAAAGTTTATCAAATATTTGATTATAAATTCCTTCTGATTTATTAATCCAGAATTTTAATTTGACAGGATCTCTTAGGCCAAAAGTAATGTACTCCGAAATAATTTTTGAATTAAAATAAGCAAAATTAAAAAATAATGCCGCTTCCTGATAGCTGTATAATGTTTTAACCTTATCTTTTGGAAGTAAACTAGTAAAGTCTTCGAAGGCTGCATCTGAACAATTTAATGTTTCTTTTGCGAGCCATATATCTAAATATATATTTGCGTGAGATGCGTATTCAAAATTAATTAATTTAATATCTTGGCCGGTATAAATTATATTTTCGTGACTTAAATCAAAATGACACAAACCAAGATGATCGAAATTGTGGACGTATATTTTTTTAAATAAAAGTTTAATACCAGAAAACAGTCCAACAATTGGATATGTTTTGTAAATAGACATTGATTCTCTCGGCAATAAAGATTCAATGGTTTTAATCGTAGAGTCTTCTGATGCAATTTTAATTTGATGCATTTTATCAATTGTAGATAAAAAGACTCTTTGTAAATTTAATTTACGAGCCAAAGGATAATTAGACAAATCGGAAAAAAAAATTCCTTTAGGAACTTCATAACAGATAAATTGAAATTCATCAGAGTCGTCTGAACTGCAAACGATTTTGGGATGAAAATCGAAATTATTTTCGATAAGTTCTTTCCAAAAGTTTGGATAATCTGGAGAAAGATTAACCTTTGTCAATAAAGGGGTTTCATTGACAATCATTAAAAATGTATCATAAATAGGTTTAGATTCATACTTTTCCCATTTAGAAACGACAGATTTTGTTTTATTTTCAATTCTATCTTTAATAGAAGATAGAAATTCTTCTTCTATTGGAAGAAGCGTCTTTTCATTTCTTGCAAACTGCAAATAGTTTTTTTGTCTTTCCATCGATATAAATTTGACTATCCTTTATGGACACCTTGATTTGATTATAATTATTGACGGAAAGAATGTCCACTATCTTAGTTTTTAATTCATTTTCTATGAAGAAAATAATTTTTCTGGCTCCAGTATTGCTGTCTTTTGTATTATTAATAATAAAGTCAATAACTTCACTAGAAAAGGAAATCGATGTCTCGTTCTGCTTTAACGAATCTTTGATTTGATTAAGTTCAGTCTCGGCAATTTTTACTAGAGATTCTCTCTTAAGCTCATCAAAGATAACGATATCATTGAGTCTTGCTAGAAACTCTGGTTTAAAAAATTTTTTTAAATTTTCAAGAACTGATTCTTTATTTGGCTTTTCGTTTGGCGTTGCGCCAAATCCAATTTTTTTATTATCGTTGATCTGGAATCCGACGTTGCCAGTCATGATAATAATAGAGTTCTTAAAGCTCATCTTTCTTCCCATAGAGTCGGTAAGCTGACCGCTATCCATAATTTGCAGAAGAACATTAACTACATCTGGATGGGCTTTTTCAATTTCGTCAAAAAGAAATACAGAAGAGGGATGTTTGTCGAGGTGCGACCATAAGATGCTCGCCTCACCGTGACCTACATAACCTGGAGGAGAGCCAATCAATTTAGAAACAGAATGCTGTTCCATAAACTCCGACATATCAATAACGCAAAGATTAGCCTCATCTCCAAAACCCTGCTTCGCTAATGTTCTGGCTAAGTGCGTCTTGCCAGATCCTGTTGGTCCAATAAACATGAAGTTGCCGAGTGGCTTAGTTGATTTCGCCAAGCCAAACGAGCTTCTAAGAACACAATCGGAAATCTTTTTTAGAGCTTCATCTTGACCAAATACATGTTTCTTTAAGTTAGATAGAATGTTTTTAATTCCATCGTTGTTTGATTTGTTGTCAATAAACTTACCGATCTTGTCTGACAGCGCCTCATAAACATCTTTGGTTTTAACTTTAAATATCCTACCTTTTACTGACTCTACCCAATCATCGTATTTAACTTCATAATCTTTAATAATATCAGTAAGATGATTTTCTTTTACATCATCTGGAGCAAGCTTTTCAAATTCCACAATTAGCTTTTCAATATCTTTAATTTCTTGTGGACGAGAGAATGATTTGATCTTTACCTTAGCCCCTACCTGATCCATTAAATCAATAGCCTTATCTGGGAATCTGCGCGAAGGAATATACTTTTCGCAAAGATTAACTATGTCAGTAATAACATTGTCGCTATAATGGATCATATGAAACTTTTCATAGAATCCCTTTAAAGACTTTAAGATTTTAAATGTCTCTTCTTTTGAAGGCTCACAAACGAAGATAGGCTCAAAACGGCGATTCATTGCGCCATCTTTGACAAAGTACTTTTCGTATTCTGTCTGTGTGGTGGCGGCGATAAAACCCATTTCGTCAGCAGTAAGATACTGCTTTAAAATATTAGCAGCATCCATAGACCCAGCGTCATTGCCCATGCCGATAACATTATGGACTTCATCAATAAACACAATCACATTGCCCATGTTCTTGATTTCGTTCATTGTTTTGACGAGACGCTCTTCGAATTCGCCGCGAAGTTTTGTACCAGCAATAAGAGCCGATAAGTTAAGAGATATGATTTTCTTGTTTAGCAAAAACTCCGTGCATTCACAAGAAACAATCTTTTTGGCGAGCAATCCTACCACCGCACTCTTGCCAACGCCGGGCTCTCCAATTAAAATTACATTCTTTTTTTGTTTTCTGCAAAGGACTTCGGACATTTTGGCAACTTCCTTTTCTCTAAAGAATATGTTATCAAAATCTCCATCAAGGGCCATCTGATTATAATCAGAACAGAATGCGGAGATCGCATTGTCTTGCTGGGATTGACCTTTTTGCTGCAAAGGTTTCTTTACGGGATTAGAAAGCATCTTGCACTCCTTCTCTACCTTTTCAGAAATAAAACCTACGTCAACACCATTCTTTTTAAAAAATTTTCTTACCGTTTCTGAATTGCGAAGAAGAGACAAAAAGATATGTTCTATGCCAGTATAGTTTTGTTTAAAGCTCTGCGAGATTGCGTAAGACTCGTTGATTATCTTAACTACGTTTGAGCTATATTTAATTGAGCTAAGGGCTATCTTTTTTTTACTTGACGGTAATGTTTTAGACAGTGTTAAAATTACATCTTTAATCTCAACAGAGATGGACTGAAAAACTAGATTTACTATCATTGATTCCGAAAATAGAACCGCATGTAATAAAAATTCATCAGTTATTTCTGGCTGATTGTTTTCAGCACAGCGTTGCTTGGCAACATCTAAAGCTCTTCTTACTTTAGGAGTAAAGTTAATGTCTTGCACTGTATTCATTTTTACACTTAAGTTTCGATCTGCGATAACTTTGTGTATATCTTTTCCGTTAGGATTGTCAAGCCATTTAGAAAGATTGAATCGTCAGCCTTTGAGCCGTAGAGAACAACGATATCGTCTTCTTTGGGGGTTTTGCCTCCACCCTCATAATACTGAGTAAACTTATCGTCTCTGCCTCCATCAGTTAAACGACAAGTCATTTGACCATATTCGTCAGAAATTTTAACTAATAAATATGGACGACCAGCACGACTAACCTTTTTGCGAGCCTCTTTGACTATCCCAACCATCTTAACGTTTTGACGCAAGTCAACTTGAGAAGCTTCATAAGTATTATGAAGCCTATCTTCTCCATCATTAAAAACTTCTTTTAATTTGTGGGTATAGCTATAACCGAGAAGGCGCTTTTCAAAAAACCAATTAGCAAACTTCTCGTATTTTTTATTCATATCATAAA
>Ga0315909_10007821_pt1 | contig 11849 bp, 24 predicted proteins | sample LakEriMetagenome_11_FD_203527 | JGI IMG/M metagenome (GOLD analysis project Ga0315909, IMG submission 203527) | Freshwater fungal communities from buoy surface, Lake Erie, Ohio, United States - Buoy 2 MA125 | ecosystem: Environmental > Aquatic > Freshwater > Lake | place: USA: Lake Erie, Ohio...
TTTTTCCAATAGTGCTTAGTAGCACGTTTTTTATGTCCATTAGGACCCCCATTCCACTTTCGTGCAATGATTTCCATATCACTCATTGTGATGGTTTCCCAGTTAATGTTGGGGTTGTAGAAATTCTGAAAAATCCAAAACATTTCTTCAGATTTATCAGGATTCAGTCTATCTTGTAAAGTAAAAGATTTATTAATTCCTTTCATTTTACAGATTCGATTCACTTCCTTTACCATTACGGGTAAAATTTGTACTATTCCAAGTGAACCATCCTTTGATCGTGCGGTTGCATTGCCTTTTGACTCAACCCAAACGATAGATGAATATAGTATTTCCTTGACTACGTGAGCTTTTTTAACTTCGTTAGTATTCACAGCTGTCACATTCATTACAGGAATGAACATAAAAACTGTAAGAAGGGTGGTTACTATAACCCGTTTACATTTGTTAGTCATACTTACTGCCTCATTTATGGATAATATATTTAACGAACCATTCTGTTGAAATCAACGAAATGGTTAAAACATATACCGACCATGTTTTCAAAGAACTCTATCCCATTAATAATAGGAATGTATAATATACGAAAAATATAAATATAAAACAAATTTTTTTTTCTTTCAGCTATAGCCATAATAGCTGCTATTAAATTATTGATCTAACTTATTAGCTTATTTTGATCTAATTTTATATTAGATCTATTAAGATCTTATTAAGCTTATAGATCTATTAAGATCTTAGATCTATTGATCTTATAGATCATAGTGTCTCTGTTGTCCCAACTAATATACGAAATTTTTGTATACGATGCAAGCATTTTTTTTCACCAAGTTAAAATATTTGGATATGAACGTAATTTTTTCTGACGATACACATAAACACTATCTCTATAAAGGAATGTTGAACCACCACCGTCTAAATTCATAGCATTCTTGAATCCTAAATTTTTAAGTCTTTTTGGCATATCTATAATTCTAATGGCTGAGGAAACATAAATTAAAATTGAGTCATTATTGTTATTACCGATTACAGTTCTCGGTCTTTTAGCTAAAGTAAATCCATTTCTTTTTATGGGTTGCTCGACACCATCCTTCAAAATAAGTGGAGTACCCGAAGCTATAAATCTTGAATTTTTATTTGGTACACTCAGATCATTATAAAATATTATTCCTAATGAATCGTTACCATCTTCAGTACAGAAAGTATCTATTGAGATAAATGGCCATTTTTTAGGATTTCTAAGATCATAATTTAAGCTGTCTTTATATGGACCGATGTAGTTATGATTAAAAAAACTTAAATTGGTCATATTGACCACGTTAAATTTGGATATGAACCATTTTGGTGACTTCAACCCCTTTGTACTCACCATTTTTACACCCTTTATTGGAATACTTATCACCCACTCCCTTGCAGTTGAAATATTAACCGTAGTTAATAATACAGTGATAAGAAATAAAATTGTTTTCATTATAGCCCTCTATAAGTTATAAAAAAATAATTATTCAGTTTTGAAAAAAGTGCTTGCATATATTGAAATTTTTACGTATATTAGTACTGTAAATTTTGTTACATTATTATTCAAAGGAAGCCGTTATGGCATTTTATCTTAGTAAAGTCCAATTTGAAATTACAAATGAAAATGGACGTGTGAAAAAACAAACAAGACAGTATATGGTTGATGCCGTATCTGTAACAGACGCAGAAGTTCAGATTAACAAGTATCTGAAGAACAGTACAGAACCATTTGAAGTAAAAACTATTTCAGAATCAAAAATCGTGGATTACATCAATGAACAATGATTTGAAACCTCTGTTTAGAAAACTCGATAATTCATTCAAGTTGGTAAGTGAATCAGAAGACTTGAATGATTTGAAAGACCTTTATACTCAATTTGAGTTAGTCCGTGATGAAATCATTGAATGGATTGAAAAAAGATATTCAAGTGATGATGACATTTACAATCAACATATCAACGAAATGAGTAGAGTTGAAGGCCAAATATTCCAAAAATATGGTGGTGTACCAATCTTCGATGAAACACTTTCAGATGAAGAACTTGAAAATCTTTTTGAAGATTACTCAGCATATTTTCAAAGATATGGGTGTTTAGATTACACTGATATTATTTCTTGGGATAGTAGAAATGTTCTAATAGAGGATGAAATCGGTACAATGGAAATAGTTATGAGACCAGATCTTTTGATGAAGTAATTTGGTCTCAATTGGATAAACCTAAAAAATAAGGGGTTTAGGTTTATCTATATTTTTATTATTTTAATGAAATGGTTTTTAAAATGAAAGTTTCAAGTAAATCAAAACTCCTTACGTGTGAAGGTAATAATCCAACAAGTAAGTATTATCCGGGTGCTCCCTGTCAAGTTAGGTTAGAGGTATCAGATAACGTTGTATCCGCAGTTTGTTGGCGTTGTTTAGCACGATTGGTACCAGCACCCGAAGAAAAGAAAAACCAATCTTCAATTGGATTCCCAAGAGGTTGGCAGTTTATGAATCAGTTTGTTCATTCGGATGGAAAAGTTTATCAAAAGGGTGTTGAACAACCTGAACTATTCGGTAAATTTGAACCGACCAAAATTAAAGAGTCAGAACCTAAACGTAGAAAGAAAGAAACATTAGATGATAAAATTCAAAAACAATATTATCAAAAATTGAAAAAGAAGAAAACAACTAATAAGTCAAAAAAATGAGTGATGATCAATATTGGAAAAAATCGATAGTGTTCAGTAAACCAACATTTATACGTTCCAAAAATCAAAACAAAAATAATTTGGATAAGTACATAAGTCCAAGAGTGTTGGGAAGATTGGGAAATCAAATGTTTGAAATAGCAACTGCATATTCATTAGCAGCGGATAATAACTCAAACGTTGTTGTGTCATTAAAAAATGGAATCTACAATTCTATTGATGGTAAATCCTCACCACCAACTCATTATGATAAAAATATATTTAGACACATCAAATTTGTGGAAAATATTGAAAATTATGATACTTGGAACGAAAAAACATTCAAATATGAACCAATTGTCCATGATTTCAATAAAAATTTGTTACTAAATGGGTACTTTCAAAGTGAAAAGTACTTTAAACATAACAGAGACCTCATATTAAATTTGTTTAAACCGACAGACAATATAAAGGATTATATCGAAAAAAAGTACGGAAATATACTAAAAAAGTCTGTTAGTGTGCATATAAGACGTGGTGATAGGTTAAAATTAACAGAAATAATGCCACTTTGCAATCTTGACTATTACAAAAAAGCACTTTTACAATTTCCTGATGTAGACAATATTGTAGTCTTAACTGATGATGCGGAATGGACTAAAAGAGTGTTTAGAGGCTCTAAATTCCACATAGTAGAAAATGAAACCGATTATGTTGACTTTTACATAATGTCCATGTGTGATAATAATATAATTGCAAACAGTACGTTTAGTTGGTGGGCTGCTTGGTTAAATAAAAATAAAGATAAGATGGTTGTTGCACCGAGACAATGGTACAACGAAGAAGTTGAACATGATATAAATGAATTAATACCTAAAGGATGGTTGATGTTATGAGTAGAAAATTTATAGAGTTAGTATCAGAATTCGATACGAAGTATGTTATCCCAATCGATTCTATCACAACCGTATACCAATCAGAACCAAATTCTCCGATAACTGAAGTGTATTATGGAAAAGAAGATTTTGTGAGAACAAAAACACCTTACGATGTAATTGTTAATAAATTGTTTGAATAGTATGAACTGTAATAGAAGAACAAAGTTGGTAAAAAAATGGTCTAAACAACTTTACAAAGTGATAGTTAAGGACGTTATCCTTCAAGATATAATATTTGAAAGAAAGGATATGTCACATGAAGAAGCTACTTCTGTATTCATTGGATTAAAGGATCATTTTGGTATAGAGGGTGAAACGATGATTCAATTGAGAAAAATAGGAATGTTTTCAATTGGTAATGACTACAGTATATCACTAAAGAAACAGAATAGGAAACGATTAATATAATTATAGCATTTATTCAAATATCAAATACGATTAATAATGAAAGACATCAAAATTGACTACACAGGAATAGGAATAGTCGTATTATCATTAGCAACATTGATTATGATTGCAACTATTTCTTGGTTTATGTTTGAACAAACAACTTTAGAAAATGAAACTAAAAGAAAAATGTTTGAATATGAATTGAAAGAAAAACAATTAAAGATTCAAAATGATTCTCTAAATTTAGAATCATTAAAAAAATGGAATAATATGCCCTCTCAATATTGGGAAGGTAAAGGTGAAGAATAAAATAGTGATCCTATCGACTAACGGTTAGGTCACTACCCTTTCAAGGTAGCAGTACGGGTTCAAATCCCGTTAGGATTACAAAAATGGGCCTATAGCTCAATTGGTTAGAGCAAACGACTCATAATCGTTAGGTTGGGGGTTCAAGTCCCTCTGGGCCCACTCATATAAGGAACATATATGACAGAAACAGAAGTCATGGAATGGCTTAAACAAAATAGGCCAGACATTTACTACATAAAGGTTGCTTCAGACAATTTCTTGGAAAAAGGAAATGTCCGTGAATTAGGAAAAATATTCTCAGAAGCAAACGAATATGTTCAACGAGATTGGATTCACGATAACACAGAACTTCGAGTTGTTAGAAATGATGATTACACCCTAAGTAATAATGGGTTGAATTATGACCTAATAACAGCGGATGGTTTATTAAAAATACAATGTAAGTTGAGATTTTCAAAATTACACATAGAACAGACAAGAAGACCTACAAAAAACAATTCCTTAAACAACAGGGCATCATCGGGTTACGTTAGATATGCTGTAGGTGAATCGGATATTTACTTATTCTCAAGACCAAAATCTATACAAAAATATAGCGATGTTAAATCTTGGGATATAGTTGCAATACCCGAATATGAGTTATGGGACAATGATAAACCCGGATTATTAAAGGTTTCCGTATCTGAACGAATTTTCAAGGAATATTTGGGTAGAACAAAGGAAACATTAGAAAGACAGTATTTTTTAAAAAAGGTTTTACACTACAGAAACGGGGTTAGTTATGAAAAAAACTGATATTGAACAGTTAGAAGAAATGATAGCTGTTGGAAAAATTCTATTAGAAGAACGTCCTGACGATTCGTGGTTGAGACGAGGAATTGGTGTGATGCAAGCAGAAGTAAATAAATTAAAAGGCATTCCAAATAAAGTGGAAACAAAAATGAAAAATAAAAAACAAAAATGGACACTTAACTTCAAAGATTGGGATTTATACGTAACAAATGTATTCCTTATTTTTCCATTTATTCCAATCTACTGTATTCTTTCAGTATTACTACCGATACATTCTGATAACACAGCATTTTATGCTTCGGGTATACTTTTTATGGTAGCAACTATTTTATTGCCCGTTGAAAAAATAATGCAGAAGTATTTTAGTAATAACAAAATTTTACCAAATATGCCAATTATACATGGATCTACCATTATATTGTCACTATTATCTTTTGCATATTGGATGTTGACACTTACAAATTGGTAATTTTTTACAAATGCTTATATTTATTACAAATAGATTTTTGTAAATGATTGGTGGAATCCAAATGAAAGATTTGGTTAAAGAGGGAAGAGAACTTCAAGATAGGGTTTTAGAAAACCTAAAAGAACAATCTTTTAGTGGTGATGCTGAGTCCGTAAAGGAATCTTCAACATATGAGGTAGTTATACCAAATTCATTTGATGCGTTTAAAAAAATAACAGGTATGAGTAGAATAGATTTGAGTAAGGTAAAACCAAAAGTTGCCTTTCAAATCTTTTGTGCTTTAGCAAAAAAGGGTTCAACCGAAAGTGATGTAGATAAATTTAAAACATTCGTTGTAGTGTCAACTGAAGATGGTGACACCTTTGCTTTTGATGGTAAAGGTAAAACCATCAACACAGCAAACGTTTTTCGTTCAACACAACTTTCGAGTTCAACATTCAAGTTCGGTGCAAATAGGGGTAAAGTTATTTTGTCAAAACCCGAAGAACGTGGAATTGGAAATACCATAGATACACTGTATAAGCAATCTGCAAAAGATTTTGCGGATTTTAAAAAACGAACAAAAGAAAAAATAGGATTAGGTAAAAAGAAATTAGGATTGGGTGGGGAGACTGTTGTAAAAGATACAAATGAATTAACGGTAATAATGCCTAATTCATTAGAATCTTTGAAAAGTATAACAGACAAAGATGATTTCAATTATAAAATAACAAAGTCCGATGGGCAAGTCGCATACCAAATTTTTGTCGTTGTGCATAAAGATAGTTCAAAAAACTTTAATAGTAAAGAATATAAAACTATAACTGTTTATGCAAACGGTGATGGTACACATCAAATATTTGACCACCGTGATAAAAAAATTACAATAGATGAATTGATGAAGGTAACGGGTTTACCTCGTTCACTGTTTAGATATGGTGCAAATGAGGGTGAAATATTCCAATTAGAAACCGAATTTAAACCAAAAAATACATTAGACTTATTAAAACACATCTTTACAAACAGTCAAAAGGACGGTGATAACAAAGCTCCATTCTTTAAAAAACAACAGACTCAAAAGAAAGACGGTATGCTTAAACAAATTGCAAAGGGTGTTATAAATAAAATAAAGTCTAAGCGTGAAATAAAAGAAGAAGATGGTGAAGAAACACCACAGACAAAACAAATTCCAACTACAAATGCGGATTCACGTGTCGTACTTGATAATAAGGATGTAAAAATATCAATCCCAAGAAGTGTAGAATTTATAAGGGATGTTAGTAAGGATACGAAATGGATGGTGACGGGTGGAACATTCGGCGGATCAGAATTTGACAAGTATAAAAAAGAAAAATATACTATTTATATCATAGAAGTAAAAAAAGAATCACCGACTTACAGCAATAGATTGATGCGAAAAGTGGCAGTTTTAGTTAATGCTTCCAATCAAATTACTTGCTATGATGTGATGGATAACTTGGTCGATTTACAAAAAGTTTTAAAAATAGCAAATACAAATAGATCCTTTTTCAAAAAAATGATGTAACGGAGAAAACGATGAAATTAAAAGATCTTGTCTCAAAAAATAAGAATCTAAATGAAACGTCACATGAACCCGAAGAAGAAATAAAAGAGTATTCTTTAGATTTACGTGAAGAAGAAGATGGCGGTGGTGAAGGTCTCAATAGAATCATAAATTTGAGAATTTCAGACGGTCAATTCAAAAAAATAAAAAATAAAGCAACAGATGAAAAAACATCAGTTTCAGACTTTATTAGAGGAAAGTTGTTTAAATGATTGATATTTCATTTAAAGATGACGTTATGTATTATTCGGGGATACCATTCAATTTGTATGGTATTATCGGTATTTTTAAAATGTTCAATTATTCATTTAACCCGTCTGTTTGGTCATCGGGATTAAATGAAATGGGAGTTGAATATATTATTGATTATTCCGTTAAACTTAGTAATGGTGATAACAGTTATCTTTTTGATAAAAACGATTTATTTGTAATAAAAGGTTGGTTAAAAGAGAATCATAAAGAGTGGTATGACCTATTACCAACGATTGATTCCCAAATAAAGGAATAATTTATGGCTTTTAGTGTGGTGGATAGGTTTTTAAACGGTTTAGTTTTATTAAAACCCGATGTTTATATGGATGATCGCGGCTTTTTTATGGAAAGTTATCGTAGCGATATGTTCAAAGATTTGGGTTTGCCCACCGAATTTGCTCAAGAAAATCACTCAAAATCTGCAATAAATGTGCTTAGAGGACTACATTTTCAATGGAATAGTCCTATGGGCAAGTTAATTCGAGTTGTTTCGGGTAAAGCTGTCTTTGCTGAAGTTGATATTAGATATAATTCTCCTACTTTATATCAACACGCCATGTTTGAATTAGATGCAAAAGATAAATTATTACTATGGGTTCCTGCGGGATTTGCAAATGGATTCCTCTCACTTGCAGAAGGAACTGAAATAATTTATAAATGCACTACTACATATAATCCTACGGGTGAAAGTGGTATCTCATGGAACGATCCGAAACTGAATATAAATTGGTCTAAGTATCTTATGAACACCAAACCCATTCTTTCGTATAAGGATGATAATGCACAAACCCTGAGAGAGTGGTTGGGTAAGGACGAGTCGAAGTCGTTTAGTATTAATGTTCAATCTGCATAGGTAATAATATGAAGTTTTTAAAAAGTCACGATGGAATTGCATTAACAGTACTTGTCGTTGCAATTTTATTTACGGTACTAACGAGAAATATTTTTGTTAAAACCGAAAAGGTCGAAAAAACACATGTTTCTTGCATGGAGTATACAGACATTGATTCACAGTGTATGCCGATGAGGCAATGATGAATTATGTATGAGTATGTAACGATGTTAAAATTAATTCGATTGTAACAATTGTTCTATTATTTGGGGCTACTTGAGTAACAGAGACTTTTTTGATGCTAAGGTGTACCACCTTACCATCTTCAAAAGTCCATCAATTGTCCCTAATGGTTAGGGGGTTTGTAATAGTTTCGGTGATTTTTAAATCTCGTTATGCAACTACACAATATTAATTTCATAAATTGTGTCATAGAATCCTCGCTAAGAGACGAAAATGTTTTATGACTATAATTTATGGTGTTTATAAAAAACGATTGATAGCGAAGACGCTACACGGGTAAAACGGAGTAAATAATGGCATATAAGACCTTAAATAAGAGTGGTAACACTAAAAATGCTTATATTTGGGTAGAAAAGTTGTTAGAAAAGTTATTTTACGAGTCTAACGGTAAGAGAAATGATGATATAGATGCAACAAAAATAAAAGGTCTATCATCCGCTTCTAAACAATATTTGGCACATCTTTATGACCATTTAGAGTCAAATCGTGCAATTTACTTGACAGCGTTCAAGGATCGCTTCAAAAAAACACCCGAAACCGTTGAAGAAAAGATTTTTACCATTGCCTCTAACCATTTTGGTGGGTTTGGACGTAATGGATGGGCACAATCTAAAATCACTACACTACCGTTGCCCACCAACGATGTAATAAATGATTTGATTCGTGTAATGATGGATGGACAACGTAAACAAGAATTAGTAGACTTGGCAAAGAAATTAGGCCTATCGGAGTGAATAATGGAAGATAACAAGGATATGATTACCAAGCATATAATGGTTAACGAGAATATATTTAAAGCACTATACGAACATATTAAAGAATTGGAAGGCATTGGCATTCAAAATCCAATAGAAAATATAAAGGGTATGCTTGATTCAATCAAAATAGCAACGCAACTATCAATCGATGATGATGACGACCATCACGGCGATAATGTAGATTTTTAATTAGGTGACACATGAGCAGACCAAAAACAATTATATTAGACATAGATGGCACATTAGTAGAACATGCACCACCAAACGTGGCACAAGGTTATACACACAAAATGGTGTTGTTGGAAGGTACAATAGAAAAATTAATAGAGTGGGACAGATTAGGTTATAATATAATTCTCCTAACGGGAAGACGTGAAAGCCTAAGACGACAAACAGAACGTCAATTAGAAGAAGTTGGCATATTCTACGACCAATTGATTATGGGTGTAGGTGGTGGTTGTCGTATCCTTATCAATGATAAGAAACCAACAGGTGAGATAACCTCAATAGCGTTTAATCCTGAACGTAATGAAGGTATAAAAGACATTAATGTATAATATAATATGGTGAGAGTTATGGACGAAACAATTATGACAGTGGAAGAACGATTAGATATATTAGAAAGAAAGCTAAAAATATATGAAGATATGATTAATCACATGAATAATGTTATACGTGATAATCTCATTCAAAAGATAGAACAGGTTACAAGAGATATGGTTTCTGAGGGATATGAGAGTACCGCAAAAAATAATGATGGTTTGTAAAAAGTGCTTGGATCGTATTCCAAAATTCCTTATATTAGTACTATAAATTGATAAATGATGAATTCGGCAGATTTGGTAGGACCGCTCCTCCACAACCAACTATCCACCCTACCATTTCTGTCGGTGTTTTTTTAAGGTAAAGCTACACTATGAAATTATTTGTAATATTAGAATGGAAGTGGGAAGTAGAAACTACGGTTGAAAGCGACTTCAAAGTATTAGGAATTTTTTCAGACATAGAGGATGCCCAATTTAATTTGGATAAACTTCAAAGGGACGCCTTAATACGAGAAACACGGGGTTGTTTCTTTTGGATTGAAGAACATAACTTAAACGAACTAAAAGAGGGTGTGTCACGATGAACACAGACTTACTACATCTATACAAAATATACCCAATAGAAGATGAAAAAGATATTATCTTCCTAAATACAGCAACAATTACAAATATATCAGTAAGTGACACGAATACAAATTGGTCGGAGATTCAAACTACTATCAGAACTAAACCATACGTTGTTGATATGCAGATTGATGATTTAGTATCAGATATAAATTTCAAACGTGCAAGGATGGTTAGGTAATGAGTACAAAAGGAATTATTTTAGCAGGAGGACGTGGAACACGTCTCTATCCACTCACATCAGTAGTATGCAAGCAATTACTCCCCGTTTATGACAAACCAATGATTTATTATCCCTTAGCTACCCTAATGTTGGGTGGAATTAGAGAAATTCTCATTATTTCAACGTCAGAAGACATCCCATTGTTCAAAAAACTGTTAGGAAACGGTGAGCAATTCGGAATTTCTATAGAATATGCCGTTCAAGATGAACCAAATGGTATCGCAGAAGCGTTTACAATAGGTAAAGATTTTATTGGAAATAACCAAGTTTGCCTTATTTTAGGTGATAATTTGTTCCATGGCAAGTTAGATTTCTTACGAAATGCACTACAAACTAACGTTGGTGGTACTGTTTTTGGATATAAAGTGCAAGATCCTGAGAGATATGGTGTAGTTGAGTTCGACGCACAAGGTAAAGTTATTTCAATTGAAGAAAAACCTACCAATCCTAAGTCGAGATATGCAATTCCGGGACTTTATATCTTCGATTCCAATGTTTCTTATATTGCTGAGAATGTTGAACCGAGTGAACGAGGTGAAAAAGAAATAACATCCGTTCAAAATGCTTACCTAAATAGTGGCAAACTACGTGTAGAATTGATTGGTCGTGGTATTGCTTGGTTAGATACGGGAACACCCGAATCACTCTTAGAGGCGGGACAGTTCATTAGTGTCATTGAAAGAAGACAGAACATGAAAGTTGCCTGTCTCGAAGAAATTGCCCTACAAGTTGGTTTTATTTCATTAGAAGAATTTGAGAAGTCTGTGGATATGCTTCCGAATTCATTATACAAAGAATATTGTAAAAAAATCTTATTAGAAAAGTAAAGGAGCGGTCATATGTTTACAGGTGATTTTAGACGTGCCATCGTGCAGTCAGAGTCAAACTCACGTGCAGTGAAAACATACTATGGTGAAATCTTTATAATATCCGTTATACTCGGTTTATTATTGGAGAGTTGGTTAGTAGCTGGCCTTTCATTCTTTTTACTTGCAGTAGGAATCAATATACCAATCCTAAGTACACTTATTATTCTCGGAATGTGTATTGTATGGGGATTAGGTGGATTTATATTGGGAAGTATCCTAACACCAATGGCGGGTGTGGTTCTTGGTATAATTTTCTTTCTATGGTCTTTGGCAGTCCATAGGTCTGCAAGAGAATATACTAATGACTTGACAGACCTAAGAGACCGTAGTAGGTTTTAATCGGTTGTTCCCGT
>Ga0315909_10007824_pt1 | contig 11847 bp, 23 predicted proteins | sample LakEriMetagenome_11_FD_203527 | JGI IMG/M metagenome (GOLD analysis project Ga0315909, IMG submission 203527) | Freshwater fungal communities from buoy surface, Lake Erie, Ohio, United States - Buoy 2 MA125 | ecosystem: Environmental > Aquatic > Freshwater > Lake | place: USA: Lake Erie, Ohio...
AACGCCCTTTACTAATTTAGATGAGAGGATCGGCATGGCTCCCCATACTCCAAACTTCTCGTTTCTTTCCATGAACCAAGTCCTAGGTGAGACTGTCATCTGTTTGGATGAACTTTCCAACCTAAATTCAAAGTCTCCTCGATCAGCTATATCTCTAATCAATGGGTCCTCACGATTTACCTTTAAGTTTGAAACAGAATCATTGGTTAATTGTTCTATTGATTCTGGTCTAGTGAGGTCTAATTCAAGTCTGCCTCCGCCTATTGTTCTAGTGATTACTTCGTGTGCAGCCTTGACCTCGCTCTTAAGATTAAAGTCAATGCCTGATATTCTAGACATCCTAGCAAGTTCAGCCTCTCTAGATTGAGTTATGTGCTTGATTGATCTATCTATCAAGGATTCACGTTGGCTCTCTTTTCTACCGTCATGTTGATGTAATAGGATGGTCTGGGTCTCAGAACCGATTGTGACTATCCAAAAATACGAACCCTCGCGATTTACTGCTCTACCGTTATCTGTTCTTTCATATACTGAAAATACTGGAGTGGCAACAGTTCCGTCAGGTAAGATGACGCGTGGTCTTGCCATTAGGACTAAACCGATCTTGGCAGGAGCAACGTCAGTCTCCCTAAATAATAAGCCTTCGTTTGGATCTGCCAGTGCAGTTAGAGTGTTTCTAAAAAAATACTCAATGTCTTTTGAAACCTTTGGATCAACTTTAGTGATTGACTTTCCTCCGTCTGGAATTATGCCAACGACCTTAAGCCCATTCAGTCTTTGTTCTGCTCTTTCTAAGAAATGAGCGCCGCGATCAGATCTCTTTAGAGATAGTGCCTCATTAAGGTACTGATCAAAGCTCTTTATCATATAGAAACATGTTTAGATTATTTATCTAAACTATGTACTGTTCTTGGTGATTCAAATAGGAATTTGTCTAGGTCTCTAGCGTTTACTCTGGCTTCTGCACTCTGTTCTTGAAACCTCCATTCTTTTTGTTGGCGCTCACATCGAATGCCAACGTCGCCAATCACGAAGCTCAAGACTTGAGCCCTAGTCAAGATCACCATTGATTCTCCCCACTGATTCAATACGTCAAAGGAGTCTTCTCCCTTTCTCTGTAGTCTAAGTACTGGACCCTCATAGTTGAGAAGATCTAGTGTGGCTTTACGGTTAGATGTCATGTTCTTCTTTATTTAGTTTTACTCCAATGTGTGGCTTAGTTTTTGATAAATAATAAAAATGAAGAAGCTAAAGTTCATATTAGAGAGTAGAGAATACTTTTCAGTAGAGGAAGTAAACTGGCAGGAAATCAAGTTTGTGACTACTGGTAAGGAACACAACCTAATGTATTTAGGAGTAGTTTTACCAGGGAACACGGAACCCACAGAGGGACTTGAAGTAACTGTACAAGTAGTAATGGATGCCTTGTATCAACCTCACATCAGCCTTCCCGAAGACCTTAGGGGAAAGGGTTTGGCTGCAAAGATTTATCGTGCCCTAGTCGAAAGACTCGGTCACTTGTATTCTGGAAAAGGTAGAAGACAAAACCCAATGGTAGATAGAGTATGGGCAAAGCTAAAGATGGATACTACTATACGTTGTGCCGAAAACTCAATAGGTACAGCGTGCTGGTTACCGGACGACGAATTAGGAGATGCGCTTGAAGAATTTCTTGGAGAGGAATAAAATAATCAAACGAAGATGAAAAAGTACTTTTTTGGCTGGCAAAACATAAAATGGTTCATTAGAGAATTTGCAGAAATGTATTCTTCTAGAAAGTCTTTCTTCTCTAAGAAAAGAATAGAATCAGGCATAGCTTTCGTAATCGGCCAGTGGGGAATGATCTTCTTTCTAATGGAGAATCACTCTAAGATGACTACTTCTGACCTAGTGTTATGGTCTGGCGTAGAGTTCATAATCGCTGGTTACACCACGCATCAGATACAAAAAGAAAAAAAGAATAACGATCAAGAATTATGAGACACATTTTAGAAAGAAAGGAATGGATTAGGATAAATGAATCTTATTTTAGCGAAGGAGCTCCTTTTGCTAAACACAAGGACAAGGCCATGCAGATAATGGATAAGCTCGTAAACGAAAAAGGATACTCGGTTAAACTAGCAGCGGCATTGGCCGGAAACATGTTTAAGGAATCTGGGTTTAATCCTGCCATCGAGTCTCCAGGAGGAACATACGTCGGTTTGATTCAATGGGGTGGCGGAAGAAAGGCGAAACTAAAGGGTAAACCCAATTGGAAAACAGTTGATGCTCAGATAGACTTTATAGACGAAGAATTAAGCGGTGCTTATTCTAAAGTAAAGGCTGCGATTGAAGCAGCACCGACCGTTGAGGCAGCAGCTGAGGCAGTCGGCAGAAAATACGAAGTCTGTGCAGACCCAACATCAGAAAAGAGAATAAAAGGTGCTAAGGAGATACATGACATGTATTTAGAAGAGCTAAAGAATATGACAGCTTTCCCTGGACCGGATTACAGTGTAGATGCTCAGTTAGAAGAACCGCCAGCCCAAATATAAAAGAGCTAGTCTTCTTCGACTTCAGGTTCGCTTCTTTCGAATGGAGGTAGGTAGTTTTGTTCCAAGTATTCTATCACATCCTTGGGTGTAGGCGTGTATCCGAACCCAAAGGACCACTGTACTACTTCGCTTTTGATCTCATCCCAAGACTTTGGGAAAGGTAAATCATCTTGAGCACGCATGCTTCTCAGTATTAACGGTTTCGTTTTTACCATAGGCATCACAGCCTGCATGCTTGCTCGACTTACAACTTATCAGTAACATCGACAGTAGTGCTAACGTTAGAACTTTCATCTTCATCTTTTTTAAATTTTAATCCCCACATTAGGCCAACCATTGCCATCTCTCGATCTGCTCCTTTAGCCGTCATGTTGAGTGTCTTTCTCAAGTAGCCTTTTCCGAATTTCTGCCATTCGTCGTACTGTTCAGTAGTCATGGTCCATTCATTAAACCAATCGTCTTTTCTTCCTATGACGTCTTCGAATGTCACAGAGTGACCGGCGATCTTAAACATCTCATTGATCAGATCAATTATTGCCTGATCCATCTTTTGTTCTCGAGTTAATCTCTTTGCCATTTATCTTTTCTAGTTAGTATACAAGGTTTCTACCTAAATTAAAAATCATAGTCCACTAAGTCAATCATTCCTTGAACTGAGTCTAATGCGTCTCTTAAGTTAGTGTGTTTAGTCGTCTTCCAATGGAAGGGAGTCTTGCTGTTGTTTTTAACAACACTCTTTTTTCCAGGAGATTTTAGGTTTAACGAATCGCGTAATTCGTCTTCGTTCTGCCAACTGACCCTATCTCCCTTTAGGTTTCCGTCATTCCATTCTATTCGATAAAAGGTGTCGGATAGAAACATCATCTCTGCTCCGGGCCTGACTTCCATTGAGCCTGTTACATGAGCAGCATACAGCTTTTTCTTACCCTTTTTAGGTTTACCCTTTATTAAAACGATTGCGTTGTGCTGAACGTTTTCGAATAATTGCTGAAATGAGATTATGTGTTTCATACTAGTTTATTTATTAGTGAGGATAAATAAAACAAAACAATCGCTTTGAGTAGAGCAGCTAGTTTTAGAAACTTTATATTAGAAGATTTCGAGTATCACAAAGAGTTATGTCCTAAAATATGGGATGCTTCTGAAGAGACAGGCGGACAGTTTAGGATAAAACCTGAAATAAGAGAAAAGCTAATGGCGATCGCTAAAGACTTTTGGAGTTCTTTAAAGCTAGAAGTAAAGGTGATTGATGTACAGTTAACGGGTTCACTCGCAAACTATAACTGGACAATGGCTTCAGACCTAGACGTTCACATCATAATAGACTTTGCGGAAGTAAATCCAGACATTGAGTTGGTTAGAAAGGCAATGGACGGGCAACGCTTCGTTTGGAACCTAAGACATCCAGTAATAATTAAGGGACACGACGTAGAATGCTACATTCAACACAAGGACGCACAGCATAGAGCATCCGGACTTTATTCTCTATTAAGAGACCGATGGATATCAGTTCCTTTCTACAATCCACCAGTCGTTGACGAAATGGATGTTAAGGAGAAATCTAGAGTAATAACAAAAGAGGTCAAAGAGATAAAGGCCAGATCAAAGTCGGCAACTGGTGAAAAGGCTAGAGAGCTATTAGACTATTTGGAGAGATTTAAGGCAAAGATAATGGCCGATCGTAAGTTCGGTCTCTATGACACAAAGGCTGGAGAATATTCAGTAGAGAACCTAGTTTTTAAGGATCTTAGGAAAAACGGCACGCTAGAAGAGATCATTGATCTTGCATCAGACATATATTCAAAGATCTATTCTGAATAAATAATAAAAAAATACAAAACATGTACAAGTATTTCGACTTTAAAAAGATATTCGAGGCAGATGACTCGATGATGCCAGAAGAAGGCATGAGCCCAACTACTTCTGAACCTGAAATAAAAACAGTTGATCTTAAAAAGGCGAACGCTACAAGTAAGCTGCACCTGCTTCTTACTGGAACTGAGGTCGATCAATTAAAGACACAAGGTTTTTTAAACAAGACTGCTGAGTGGAAGGAGATCGATAATGAGACAAAGATCGTTCCCATGCAGGTTTCAATATACAACGCCGACTCGGGAAAACCTTCACCGACCGTTGAAGACGGAGTGTTATCGTTGACCATAACTAATCAAAAGCTTGAAGACATTCTTTTAGGAATTGAGGGAGGTAGTACAGTAGAGACAGAAATCCCGTCAACTGATAAGACTCTAGAAGGTCAGCCGGTCAGAGTCGCTTTGACTAGAGAGATAGACGTGACTAGCGTAAAACCAGGAGAAATAGCTGTTCCTGCAAGCGCAGAACAACTAGCAGACGATGTCCCTGCTCCAACCGAAGGATCTCTTCCAGAATCATTTAGAAGTCTTATGAAGTTTGATGACTTCGTCAATGAGGCAAAGAAGAAGGATAAAGTTACTTCTGACATGATTGCTAAAGAATTAAGTAAGCTTAGCGGTAAAGACAAGGACAAGACGAAAGAAGGTCTTCAATTAAACAAGAAGGACGCTAAGAAAAGAAAGCAATTGGTATTAGCTAAAAACCTAATGAAGGCTTCTGGAGCTAAGAAAAAATAAGAAAGAGATGAGAATAAACGAATGTTCATGTGGATGTGGTGGAACCAGCACAGCATGTAAAGAAAAGGAATTAGACAGTTACATGTTCTTTGGGAACCTACAGATAATAAAGAGATCGATTGATGCTTTGTTACAGATGAATCCTTCAGACGTAGATGCGATCTTAAATGACGGTCATGACTGGGCAGCAGATCACATAGCAACATCAAAGGATGACATCCAAGAAGTTGCTGACTTCTTCATTAATAAATCTGCTAGAAAGTCTCATTCAGGAGTAATGATGATGGGAGACGATCACCGCTTGATGGATACTCACGCTATCAAGACATTTGAAAGCTTCTTATCTGAGAGCAAGAAGGCCAAATCGAAAAAAGACCAGGACGAAGACGGTGACAATGACTTTGCTGATGCTAGGATCGCACAGTACATTGCTGGTGGAATGTCTAAGGCCGAAGCGATTAAGAAATCAAGAAGATTTAACAAGTAATCTCACAATACTTTACAAAAAAGGAGCTCTTCGCTCCTTTTTTATTCATTTAACTTTCGGAAAGCCTTAATCTTTTCTAGAAGCTTGTCATCATGGTGGTCGAACCATCGTGTGTCCCTAATAGTTGCAGTCAAAAAGGAAGGAAGTTCAGCAGTTTCTTCTGGAGAAATGGTCCTATAACCTTTAGATACTTCTCTACCTTCTGAGTCAACTAGGTTTGATTCAAAATCAAAACCAGTAACGCTAGTTATAAGCTGTCTATCCATTAGTCGCTCTTTTAAATAAACAAGTTTGACCGTGCCAGACTTCAGAGACTTCAGAGTTCATAGCGGCCCTCTCCATGTATGCCCTGACTGACTTTATCTTATCATAAACTAAAACGGCACCGTCCGTTCTAACTATCTTTACGGTCGCTCCTCCTTCTTCTAGGCTAAGGTCGTTTGACCTAAAACCGTCCGCTACTTTAATTTCTTTGTTCTCCATGTGAGTTTTACTTTTTTAAGTTAATGTACCAAGATAAATAACTAAAATAATTATACAAAATGCCAGGAAGAGTTTTAAACTTTTTTGAGTTTTCTGATAAGTATTCTAGCGGCGAGGCCACTGAGAAAGACTTGCAAGACGTGACAGCGGCTGCTGCTAACTTCACAGACGGTTTCGATGATTCGACTTACGATCAGCCTGAAATAAAGCCAAATCGACCAGTAAGCGGAGAATATGAAAGCACTCCAACCCAACCTAACAGCTTTAATCCAGAAAGCTCTAAGGAAATGGCTGCACCTGTAGAAAAAACTGAACCTTCTGATGAGGAAGAGGACGACGACGACGATGAGGAAGACGATGACGACGAAGAAGGAAATCCAGAAGAAGGAAATCCAGAAGAGTCTAACGAGTCTCTTACTTACGCTAAGTCATTCAGCAACTACGTAAACGAAATGTATTCTGATTATTACCCAGAAGAAGAGGACCCAGAAGCAGAGATGCCATACACAATGGAACCTGATTCAACTATGGGACTTGATCCATATGCAGTAGACGGAGCGGATAGTTTTGGTTACTATCCAGAAGGAGAGGATGTATGTCCAGACTGTGGTGAAGACTACTTTGAAGACGAATATGGAGTCAACTGCGGTTGTAACATGTAAAATCTAAACATTATGGAAGAAATGTCAGCGATAATAGTCGCTTTTATCACTGGTGTATTAGGTCCAGTAATAGTGATGACTATAAAATACTTTATAGATAAAAAGTCCAAGAAAAAGGACATGATTGCTGATGCTTGTGAAGTTAGCGGAGCAGTAACACTAAAGCTAGATGAGATAAAAGAAGAGTATGGAGCAGACCGTGTATGGATAGCTCAATTCCACAACGGTGGTCACTTTTATCCTACTGGCAAGTCAATCGCCAAGTTCAGCGTCTTCTATGAGACAGTCGAAGTAGGCGTTTCTTCAATACAATCTAACCTACAGAACATTCCAGTAAACCTATTTAGTAAGTCCATAAATCACCTATTGAAGGATGATTTGATCCGTATACCGGATTTTAAGGACGAGACTCAAGCAACTTACGGACTCAAGTATTTTGCAGAAGACAATGGAACTAAGTCCCAATACCTTTTTTCAATAAGAAGCATAGACGGTAAATTCATAGGAGTATTCTCATTGGACTATACAAGAAGAAAGACTAGGCTTACTAACGAAGACATCATTGATTTAGAGATAAGTGCCGGTTCTCTTGGTGGAGTTCTAATGAATCATTTAACTCGATGAAAAGAATAGTAGAAAACTTTAGAGAATTCATTGATCTGGCTAAGATAAACCAAGGACCAGACGGGTGGAGCATCTATGGTTCTAATCCTAAGAACAATGACCGTGAGATGATCGAAGGCGTCATTGAGATACTCAACAAAGTAAAAGACTTAGATAATAGAAGATCGATCGCAGTCGATATGTTAGATAAGTTTAAAGAAGAAGGAGTTAAGGTAGATCACGATTCATTCATGAAATCATGTGGATTCTCCTCTAATAGTCGTCGTCATCGTCGTCAAACGAGATAGCGCTAAGGGATTCAGATTCCCAATTCAATAGAACATCATCAAGTTCATCATCAACCATCAGTAGTATCTGTAGATAATCAGGCTGTTGAGCTCCTCTGCTTAGCAAGATACGCTCTTTAATGGCTTCAGTCTTTTTCAAGATTGAAGATCTTAATTCTTCAATTACTGCTTCAGTCTTTTTATCATTCGCGTCTTTAGCCATGGCAAACCTTTATAAGATTATATCGACAAAACATAAAAAGTTTTAGATAAATAAACTAAAGAAAAATAAGTCTAATAACATGAAGAATTTTATGTCAATCAGAAAGTTGTATGAGGATTTTAATCCAGAAGACGCTGGACAAATGCCACAAGTACAGTCAATGGATCAGATGATGGCTCAGGAACCTATACAACCTGAAGAACAAATTGAAGCTGGTGCACAAGAAGAACCAGTTGAAATGCCAGCTGCTGAAGAGCCTAAAGCCCTCCCTGATTTTGACCCGATGAACTTGACAGTAGCTCAATTCATGGAAAGATGTGATAAGATAAATCCATTGGTTTGCATGGGACTTAAGAACTTTATCGAAGAAAATGGAGAAGCTCTTGCTGCTGAAGTAAACGGAGGAGAATCATTTGACTTAGACAAGGAAGCGAACTTAGACTTTCCACCTGCTGAAGGAACTGAACAGCCTGCTGATTTTTCTTTAGACCAACCTGCATCTGACCTTAACTTCCCACAAGCACAGAACGCACAAGCTGTTGAAATGTAAAAACTTTCTGACTGATGAAGAAGGCTAATGAATGGTATGGTGCAAACACGATGGGCACAGACGTTGACCATTTGATTCCTTCTCCCGACGAAAAGAGAGCAAATCACTTGATGTATACTGCTGGGACCAGTACAACAATCCCTTCACATTGGAACAATTCTCCTTTTCTTAGCGGAGGAAGACTTACTAGTGCATTTGGTGCAAATCCAAAGGGTAAGAAAAAAGCCGTCATGAGTTACGAAGAGTTCTTGACAAGCAAGACTAAAAAGGATAAATAACAAAAAAGGATATGGGATACATTCAGAACTTTACTAGCTTCACTAACACCGCTCAAAAAATGGTCAGTGAAGAGACTGATGTGATGTTGACTGATGCTACTCTAAAAGATCTGGATTCAAAGATACAAGCATACAAGAACCAGATAAACCAGTGGGAGAGAGACATTGAGAATAGAAAAAAGGTTTTGGCTGAAGAAGCTGCTAAGAAACAAGCAGCAACTGCAAATCAGGCTGCTGCACAAGCTGCTCCAGCTGCGCCTGCCGCTCCTACTACTTAACTAAATGGAAAGAAAGATAAAGACATATGATGATTTTGTTAATGAATCGACTAAAGAAGTGGTTTACCCTACTAATTTTAAAGGTATGGTGCAAAGCGCCTTATCTGGACTTTATACTCAGATCATTGCCATAGCTCAAGAGCTAGCTAACGAAAAAGCGGCTAGAAACCCCAATAGATATTCTGGTACGATCCAGGAGGTCGACATAACTAGGGCTATGAATATGATATTCCACAGCGATTGGAAGAAGAAGATTAAAGAGAGGGCAATCGGAGACGTCTTACAGAATTCTATGAATAGAGCTGGAAAACAGGACGAAGTAATAGGAAAAAAGAACCTTAGAGCGTTAGGTCGTTCTAATGGGGACAAGGACTTTAACCTCGATATCGATAAATCAAGCGTTAGATTTAGCGATAAGCGAGAAGGGACTGGCCCAGGTTCAAACCAATAAACAAAGAGATGACAGAAGTAGAATTGATAGCGGACATAAACGATGAGATCACCTTCTCAGGAGCCTTACCTTATTCCTTACCGGAAAAGGAGATAAAAAGGATCTTGGAAAACGATAGTCGTTATTTTTACGATAACTGGAAACACGCTGTCGAGTCCCAATACTTGTTATTACCTTTAGAACTATTCACGACTCCACAGTTTACTAAGAAACGCCAGATCATTTTACCGGATTGCGTACAGTTCGTTGTAGACTTTAAAGAAGCAAAAGGAGGTTCAATATTCGCAACAATCGATAGAGACTTTGCTGAACAGAAATTCATAGGTTCTGAAGTATTCTTAACTCCATTTATCGGAGAAAGCATCATGTACAGAACAGTAATGTTTTCCTTTTTAGACTTAACGAAAGCGATGTTATTAGACTCTATCGCATACGACTATAACAAGAACACCAAACTGTTAGGAGTATTAGGAAGAACTCCTAGGACTGCAGCAGTGCTGAGAGTCTTTAAGAAATTAGATAGGGATAAGTTATATGAGGATGAGATGTTCCAGCGTTTTGTTCGTGCTCACGCGAAGGTTAGACTCTCTCACATGTTACAGACATTCAACTATCAATTGCCTGGAGGAATAGCAGTAAACTATCAAAACATAGTCACAACCGCTGAGAAGGAAATGGAAGAGGTAAAGGCCATGATGAAGGGCGAGAACACAGCTGATTGGATGTTCTTACACAGACAATAAATAAAACAAATGGCACAGCTTAGAGAGATTTACTTTAGGGATCAAAACGATCCTAAATATAGAGCCGATCAGGTTGAGGTTACTGATGACCTTGAGGCTACTATCCAACAGATCATGATGACGATCTTTACTAAGAAGGGAGAGGTTTTAGGAGAACCTAATTTCGGCCTAAACTTAGACAACTATCTCTTTGAATTTGATGTTGATCCGACCAGCCTAGGTAGAGCTGCACAAGACCAGATCTATAACTTTGTGGCTGAGACCAGAAAGAGAAGGATCACAGTGAAGCCTTCTCTTTATCCAGACTCAGTTTCAAACAGGGACATCTTAGTCTTGTTGATAGACATCCCTGAAATAAAGGAAAAGATTGCTGCTTTCTACGACTAGAATATCTCTACTCCAGCAAAAGACTGAATCAAAACTCTCAAGTTTCGTTGTTGATTACTAAGCATTTCAATCTCAGTTCTCTTTAATTGCATGTTCTTAGAAAGACTAGAACGAGTCGCAACTAATCCTCGGTGTTCGGCGCTTTCGTTACAGTCGCTAACGAATGCCATCTTTCTGGCCTCGTCATTACTATACATCTTTTTACCAGCATCGTCTACTGCAGCAAGTACTTGTGATTTGATTTCAATCTCTAAGTCAGAGATAGCTTTTTCGTTTGCCTCAACTTCATCATTAAGACTGATTATTTGGAGCTGCAAATCATAAACCTTTTCGGGAATGAGAGCTAGCTCTTGCGCCATTTCTTGTGGTGTTTTCATAAAATAGTTTTTAACTATAATACTATAAACTTCTTAATGGTTAAAGCTGACCTGCTCCAGCGGTTTCGCCTCCTTCTTTAGTCTCGCTACCGCCTGCTTCTGCTGGTGCTGCTGCTCCGCCTGCCGCTGCTCCACCTGCAGGTGGCGCTGCTGGAGCACCTGCTGCTGCTCCTGCTGCTGGTGGCATCTCAACTTCAATGTCTAGTTTCTGTTCAAACCATTGTTGGTTAGATTCGATTTCACTCTCAGTCAACTTAAGCTCTTTTCTAACCAAGTATTCGGTAGAGAAGAATGGTGTACCGTCATCGTTCATGACTCCTTTCTTAGCTTGGAATGCTGCGATTCGTTTAGCTTCGATATCGTTTTGTTTAGCTTCTTCGAAGATGTTATCGTTGTTATAAGTTATCCCGATTGCGTTGTTAAACTTATAATCATCTCCTAATTCTGGAAAGTCTAAGCACATTTGCAAGTACCAAGGTTTTACTAGCATTTCAGAGAATGCTGATCTTAGTCTTCTAATGAATTTCTGATATCTGACTTCCTCCCTTGTGATACCTTCTGCGTTTAGGGTAAATGCACCCATACCACTCTGTCCTTCCCAACGTGAATAAGGAATCTTGGAGTCCATCTTTAATTTCTTATAGAAGTAATTTAAGAGTTCAGAACCAGAAAGGTTTGGGCCAGGGGTCTGTAATGCTTCGATCTTGATCTGTTGTTGTTGGTCGTTTACTGGCATAACATAGTTCTTATAGAACATGATGTTCGGTTTACCGTCAACGTTTAGCTCACCAGTATCTCCATTAAAGTAGATGTCTTCTTTAAATAGGTTTAGGAATTCACGAACGTCTTCTTGTCCTTTTTGAAAGCTTTTACTTCCGATTGGAACTGTTGTAGT
>Ga0315909_10007826_pt1 | contig 11846 bp, 19 predicted proteins | sample LakEriMetagenome_11_FD_203527 | JGI IMG/M metagenome (GOLD analysis project Ga0315909, IMG submission 203527) | Freshwater fungal communities from buoy surface, Lake Erie, Ohio, United States - Buoy 2 MA125 | ecosystem: Environmental > Aquatic > Freshwater > Lake | place: USA: Lake Erie, Ohio...
CCGTATGAATAATCACTTGACCCGGTACTGCGTTGGTTAGCCCCAAATCATTGGCAGCCGCCATCCCGTCGGGCAGAATTCTCACCTGATCACGTCTACCTACAGCATCAATGACACTTCTATAATCGGTGGCTGCAGTGCACCCAGTTAGATGGTTTGTTCTTGGTTAATCGTATAGACCTCGATCTATCCGACGCAAAGCGTGGCTAGCCACCATTCTTTGGAGTGTTTTTCAAGGGGTTTGGTGGAGCCAGCGTGTTAGAGGTGGTCGAAGACCACATGGGCGATACCTACAGGGCTGTTTACACCGTCAAGATCACAGACACGGTCTATGTGCTCCATTGCTTTCAAAAGAAATCTAGGCAAGCAATCGAGACACCGAAGCAGGATATTGAGTTGATTCGCGAACGTTTAAAGGCTGCGCAAGCGCATGCCAAAGGAATTGTGAATGATTGAAATTGAAATCGAACATGGATCAACCAATGTCTACGAAGACCGTGGTTTACCCAATGCTGCTGAAATGCACGTCAAGGCTATTCTGGTTGCTAAGATCGGTGAAATTATCAAGCATCGTCATCTCACTCAAATCCAAGCCTCTGAGATTCTTGGCATGCCCCAGCCAAAACTTTCGGGCATGCTACGTGGGCAGTTTCGTGGCATCAGCGAAGCAAAAATGCTCGATTGCATGAATAGATTAGGCCGTGATGTTGAGATTGTTGTTCGTAAGTCCTCTCGCTCTCGTGCCACTGGACGGACTAGTGTCATCTTTGCTTAATTTTTAGTTTAAGTCGAAGAAAAAACGAGGTTAAATCAAGCCACTTCCATTGGCTTAATATTTGCCAGCACTTCAGCTAGGTCATCCTTAGCGCGAGCTGCATCGTAATCTAACTGCAGTCCAGTCCAGAAACCATCGTTGACCCCAAAGTAACGCGACAAGCGCAGGCCTGTATCAACGGTAATCGCACGCTTGCCAGCAATGATTTCACTTACACGCATCTGGGGCACACCAATCTCCTTGGCAAGTCGATACGCCGAGATGCCAAGAGGCTGCAAAAATTCTTCGGAGAGAATTTCACCGGGCTTGGGATAAGGAATTTTACGCATGGCTATAGTCTCTTAATGATAATCAACAATTTCAACGTCCAGCGCACGGCCATTAACAAATCGAAAGCAAACCCGCCACTGGTCATTAATACGAATACTCCACTGGCCTTTGCGATTACCCTTAAGAGCTTCCAAGCGGTTGTTGGGTGGAATACGTAATTCATCTACCCTAATCACCCGATTGAGCATAGCAAGTTTTCGCATAGCAACTGTTTCGATATTTCTAAAACGTGTGACCCGATGTCCATCAAACAGTGACTCCGTGTCGCGGCATTTGAAAGATTCGATGGGCATGGCTAATGCTATCGCCTTTCGATAGCCTCGTCAAGCGATAGCATTATGACTTTACCCTGCACTGTTGCTTAAATTAACACCGCCTTAATTTACCTCCCCACCACCGCCTGCAACCCCTCCAGCCTCGCTCTGTCTTCCCTACACGCTCTGTAATTCTCCACTACGATTTCGGTAAGGTTTTCAACGCTGACGGTGGTTGCATCAATTCCGCTGGAATCTCTATCTTCGGGCAGTTCACTGCCTCAGACGGCCGCGTGCAGCTCGCGGGAACTGCCAGGCAGCACAGATAAATAAGTCGGTACATAGTTACGAATCTCATTAATGATGTCGCGATAAATTGCATGCCCTTTGGCGGCATTGGCTACAACGTTCGTTACGATCTTAGCGTTGGCTTTTTGTTGACGCTTCTCTTCTTGTAAAACCTGCAGCTCTGCTGCTTTAACTTGTGCATCCCACAGGGCTTGCACTTGATGGCGGCCTGCATTGCGTGCTTTCACATACAGCATCCATTTGGCGTCGATGAACAAAGTCAGGACCACACCTAGCACAATCAAACGTGAAGAAAATGTCATATCACCTGCCCTCCTGCGCGTATAAAAGCTTGCTGTAATGAGGCGAGTGAATTCTATGGTTGTCCATAGCCTGCACCTGGCAAGCTAGCCCACAGTGTCGATACTTTTTTTATGGCTACCGTGCAGCGCCCTGCTTCAATATCAGCGAGTGCGCCTTTCTCGCGCATCTGCTGTATGGCGATTTCATCTTGTGATGCAGGTGAAAAATCATTCAAATGCAGTAGCTGTCGGTAATGATCAAAATACTGCGCTAACAATTGGTATCGACCTGCTGCTGTGCTATGCCACTCTTTGTTACGCAATGTGAGTGTCATTAATCGTCGTGGATGATCTGCGTACGAAGCAAACAACATGGGATGCTTAGCGGTGGAGCCCACTAGCACGTGAGCGAGATTGGAAACTCGTTGAGATGTTGAATAATTCTGTTAGGCAGAATGCACGGTTCAGAACTGGATTGGGTGACCTTCATGTTCATGGTCAGAGGCACACGGTAGGCATACGTTTGCGTGAAGCGGGAGTGAGAAGATAGACTATTTCAGCGGTCCTTTGGGACTCAAACGAATCCATCACCGATCACTACTCAGTAGCGACGGTGAGGGAGACGTAAGAAGCAAAAGAACTCGGTATTTCTTTTGAACGGTTTCAGTTCCGTGATCTTCGCCCCAAGGCCGCATCAGACATCGATGCAATGCATGACATTAAAGCGGCACAAAAACTTTTGGGTCACACAACGGAGCAAATGACAGCGGGCTATATTCGCTCAAGACGGGGGGATGTGGTGCAGCCGATTTCGAGAAAAACGAAAAGTGGATAAAAGACTTTTATCCACTTTGCCCAAAAGTTAGCGGCCCCTATCGCTAGGAGCCGCATGAATACTGGAGGCGGGGGCCGGAATCGAACCGGCGTACACGGCTTTGCAGGCATAGAATTTATTCAATAAAATCAAATGGTTATAGCAGATTTATTTTGTCCAAGACTAAAAATTAAGCGCTCAAACCCCTGATTTTTGCTAGCCCAAAACGTCAATGGGCAAAAGACTTTTGTCCGATTTATGGTCGTATTTTTGATCCGCCGTTAACCACCAGTTCGACCTCAGACGCATCTTCAATGTAGTCACAGGTGACCATAGCCACCTGTTTTCTTCAGATACCCAAAGGTGCTGCCAACTCACTTGGCCAATTCCTTCCAAGCAATTGCATCTTGGCTCGTTGCGCCCGGAATTGCAGCTTTAGCGCCGATGAAAAATAATACAAACGTGGATTAACAAGAATATTCGCGTATTCATCCTTAGTTATTTCAATCGTCGTGCCATCCGACCGATAAAAATAACTTCCCTCATCATCAATTAAATCAATAACGTAAGGCTTAATGCCCTCTGAAATAAATTCCTCAGCATTAATCGACAAAGCGTTATCAGTTATCGGCTTATCAAAGTCATGAGGTTCAATAACAAGCGATGTGATTTTCATTCATCCTCCTCCTCGTCATCCCTTTCAACCTCTGCCAACCAAGAATCGATATATTCAAAAATCAGCGCGTCAAACTCTGGGTAATATAACGAGCTCGCTTCCGTCACAAAACCAATTACCCGATCTTCAGGCATACCATAATCACCAAAATTCATTTCCAAAACCCCACGCAAGTCCCACGTATCCAAAAAGAAATCCGTCAACTCCTTAAGCGACAGCGGTTGCTTCGATTATTTTTCAGCCGGCCCATCAAGCGTCGAACCCTCGTATTCATCCACCACACGGTAATAAATGCATTCACCCTCACGTCGGGCATAAATACTCGTCACATCTTGCGTCGTAGAGGCAATCGAAATTCGCGCCACCTCCACCTCATCCGTTCCCAACGAAGGCAAATACTCCCCACCCATAAAACTAGGATGAATACTTCCCAACGCCTTACGTGCAGCGTCCGACAACACCGGATCCATTAACTCTGGCGCAATCTCATCTTCCCGACCATCGGCATACATACGCTCGACCATCGCACGCCGTTCCGCACCTTTAATAAACGCATGTGGCGTGACACCCAAATCCAATGGCCAAAAATATCCCCGAGGCCTAAAGTCCAAATCAATCGCCGTTTTACTCTCATCCATTTTCGTTCCCCTATTTAGCCGTTTCGACACCTGTCTAGGCACAGCAAGTTGGAATAAATCCGCCCACTAACAAATACAGCCTCAGATCATCGCCACCTGACCAGCAGCCACAATCCGAAACATCCTGTCCAACTCCGTCCCCACACCCATCGCACTACCATCTGGTTTCGCCAAAGGCCAAGGTTCATTCAGATCCCATTGCTGCGGATACAGCCAATGCATCAACTCCTTTTCATTAACCGACATCAGCCATGCCAGATCAATTGGCTTAAAACAAGAAACAGCTCCTCGATGAATCATCGGTAACGACTCAATCCATTCCGTAATTTCATCTTGACTAGGGTTCAACAAACCCTTGCGCAACTTAAGCGATACAAAACTATCCACTGTGCCTACCCATAAAAAAGCATTTTGTCCAAACCGATCAGCTACCTGTTCAGCCATATGCTGAGGTATCCCCAGCACCAAAACACTCGCTTCCGATGGCCATACACCTGCGCTATCCTCACCACGCGCATCAAACATCACATAGCCATGCTCATCCAACCATTTCACCAACTCAGCTTGCGCAGAAAAATTCGCCCCATCACTACACACCACACTGCCCGGATTAAATGCCGTTAACACCGCTGCAGTCGTCACCCCATAACCAGACATCAACGAACGCAAACCTACGCAAGCCTGCCCCACCGACAACACCAACGGATCCGTCGATTGATCCACCACATATCGAGCCTCGCGGTAAGCCTTGATCAAAAAAGGATGAACACCCCTAGGTAACTCAGCACCATCAGGTAAAGCAGATACCAACCCTGTTGGTAATAAAGACTTCTCCATCACACACCTCCTATTTAGCCGTTTCGACACCTGTCTGGGCACGGCAAGTTGGAATAAATCCGCCCAATAAAAAAGCCCTCCACAACGGGAGGGCTCATCGCATCCCGCACCATTGCCAATATTTCCAAGGCCGCATCCGCTTTCGCAAACCACCTTGCCCGGGAAGGCAGGTTGGCGAGATCCACGATCTCTCTTGATGCACTACAACTCAATTAGAATCTGTAAAAAAACCACAACTTAACACCCACCTAGCTCAAATACTGAGCCACCCAACACTTACTGGATTAAATCCCCAAGGCCCCAAAGACTACGTTCGCTGGTTACTCGCTCAACCAAACGTTAATCACTAGGCCAATCGAGCATCCGCAGCAATAAAAGTAAAGAGTACTAGTTAATCAGCCGTTATGTTGCAAGTGATCAGACACGACCTCCCATCCGCAGACACCATCCTCAGCAACAAAGAAAAATAAGTACCGATCAAGATGCCGTAGCCGTTAGCCGTACACCTAACGCTTTGCATACCTTGTAAATCGTATCGAATCGAGGATGAGCGTCCGCTCTAAGCGCTTTGTAGAGTGCCTCCCTCGTCAAACCCGCATCCAAGGCAACCTGCGTCATTCCGCGTGCTCGGGCAACATCACCTAGCGCTGCAGCCAGTAACCCAGGGTCACCATCTTCAATAGCTAAGCTGATGTAATGCGCCACAGCTTCATCGTCATCCAAATACTTAGTCGGATCAAATTCCGATAATTCAGAAATCTTTATTTTTTTTGTCATCTCATTACTCCTCAATTGACTGAGCCAAATCAATAGCTCTTTCAATGTCACGTTGCTGAGTTGCTTTGGTTCCACCGCCCAGCATCAAAATCAAAATCTCACCGCGCCGCACGAAGTACATCCGCCAACCCGGACCGAAAAATTCCCGCATCTCAAAAACACCATGACCAACCGGCTTAACATCCCCAAACTGACCCTGACTCGCCTTACGAATCCGAAGAACTAGTCGTCGACGAGTTGCAGGGTCCCGTAACCCGTCAAGCCATTTCTCGAACGTTTCCGTTTGAAGTATCTTCACCATACCTCAATTGTAATCGATCGCTCACACCGCGTAAAGTACCCCAACCACTTTAAAATTTTGAACTAAACTCACCAACAAACAACCAGTTGTCCAGACACCAAAACTCATGGCCATCATCCACCCGCCCCTACCCGACATCAAACTCATCAATGCCGGTGCCTACCGTGAGAGGGACATACTCCAACAACTTCAAAGCGGCCTACCCGACACCTTCGACGCCTATCACAGCGTCCAATGGTCCAGCCTGCACGAAGAAACGCAGCGCTTCGGTGAAATCGACATCGTCGTCCTCACACCCCAAGGTCATTTAGTACTACTTGAAGTCAAAGCAGGTGACGTCAGCATCAGCGAGCATGGCATCACCAAACAGTACAGCAGCGATCCTAGCAACCCCAAAAACATCAACCACCAAATTCATGCCCAGGTTAACGCCATGCGGCAAGCACTCCACAATAATCAGCTCGATGAAGTTCGCTTTGCCCATCTACTCGTACTACCCGATCAAAAAATTACCCTCGGCAGCATCGCCTACCCCAGAGAGCGCATCGTCGACGCCACCCAACAAGATCAACTCTGCCAACTTATTATTAACAGTGTCCCTACTAACGCTACAAGCGGTCAACTTAGAGAACGCGTTACCCTCTTTTTAGAAAACCGGTTCGAACTCATCCCCGATCCATCCGTACACATCAGCCAAATACAAAGTACCAACTCTCGTCTATCCGAAGGCCTAGCCACCTGGGTGCCACGCATTAACCACCAAAACCACACCTACGTCATACAAGGCACCGCCGGCTCCGGAAAAACACAACTCGCCATCGCCCTGCTACGCCAAGCCGCTAGCCAAAAACAACACAGCGCCTACCTTTGCTACAACCGCCCACTAGCCGACCACATACGCCACATCGCACCCACCCATGCAGACGTAGCCAGCTTTCATCAACTGTGCATAGACCATTGGCGTGATACGCAAGGCGAGCCTGATTTCACCGACAAACAAATCTTCACCAAAGCCGCAGAAAAATACATCAACGACGCACCCACCTTTAAAAATAATCTTGATCTCATCATCATCGACGAATCACAAGATTTTGAAACTGAGTGGATACAAGCCGTAATCAACCGCCTAAAACCCGACGGCAAGTTGTACGTCATGGGCGACCCCGATCAACTACTCTACGATCGCCCCCTATTTGATCTTAATGGTGCTGTATCCATTACTTGCAACGATAATTTTCGTAGCCCGCAAAAAATCGTCGAAATCATCAACCTACTGCAGCTAGCATCAACACCCATCAAAGCCCGCTCAAGCCACATAGGCGAAGTACCCGAATTCAGGCACTACACATCCACCCCATCAGGTACCGAGAGCGCCATTGTTAATTGCGTAAACGATCTACTCACCCAAGGCCACACCCTTGATCAAATCGCCTTGATTAGTTTTCATGGCAAAGAAAAATCCCATCTACTTTCAAAAGACAGCATCGGAAAATGGGCTCTACGCAAAGCGACCGGCACCTTCGATAAAAACGAAAACGCACTTTGGACAGAAGGCCAGCTCTTTGCCGAAACCGTCTCGCGATTTAAAGGGCAATCAGCACCTGTAGTGGTGCTGTGTGAAGTAGATTTTGAAGAACTGCGAGAGAGAGAATTACGAAAGCTCTTTGTAGGATTCACCAGAGCTCAGTACAAAGTCGTGTGCTTGATGAGTGAGCGAGCTGAGGCGATGTTGATGGGGCGGGTTTGATAATTTTTTATACCGAGATAGTTTTAAAAAATCAGGGTTGTGCAACATGGATTTTTAAATTAGCGCCACTTAACTCCTCGCGCTCCGTTGTAGCCTTGACTTTAATCGTAGTCTCTTTATCAATCTGGTACGGCGTTAACATGAAAGTCAACTGAACAACTTGTAGGGGCGATTCCTTCGAATCTGGATTAACAACTGGCAAAGCTATTGGTCCAGTATTGATCAACGCAGCACTATCGTCACCTTGAAAAATACTCACGTTTAATGATTCAAACGGATCAGAGTTATTCGTAATAGCGCGAATAACAATGCTAGGATTTATTTCCGAATGAGGAAACCCAAATCGCCTATTTACGGGGTAAGCCGAGGTCTTCGTCTGCAGCAATGATTTTCTTAGAGCGTTCATGATTTAGTTCGTAATTAAAATTTCGTTTCACAATCCTGCAATACCCTCTTCCACAAGAGCACTCAAATTAGCACCTGCCCAGCAAAGATGTTTTTACCAGAGACACAAACGACGCACGAATAACTGCGTATCTCTGAACAGCTGTTATATTTTTACTGAGAAGAAAAGAGTGAAGACGAGCCAAGTCAGATTGCGCCCGTGCCGACAACCTTACTTGTGGCATGCAGGTATTGGTGTATTCGGATCCTGTTGAACTTGATCCACCCATGAATCAAACTCATCCAAGGTAATGTGAAGCCCAGTTTCCTTGTAGTGAACAAAAGAAGATTCAGCCGCCGCAACAAAGTTTTGCCGCGCCTCTTCCTTTTGCAAATACTCAAGAATGGCCTCTTTCATCAAGTAATGCGGCGTTCGCTTTTTAGCAGAAGCGAGAGAAGCAATACGATCCTGATCAGCATCGTCAAGCGTAATAGTCACAGGTCCATTACGCGGCTTTTCTGATGATGAAATTGTCATAGCACAACCTTTAATAAATACCTGCCATCACTTTAATTCAGGCGACTTGAATTCTCATTGCATTACTAACTGCATCAATCAAATTTGAAATATTAAAAAAGAATTTATTTCCCACAATAACTACAAGTGATGAGTCACGATTCAATAACCGCAGACATCTAGCTCAGTTTGATAATTTTTTATACCGAGACAGTTTTTAGTCCTTGACTGCCTCAAATAAAAAACCGAGCGTGTTGCAGAGAAATTTCACCGTCTCAGGTAAAGACTCTGCAGTCAGTTTATTGCGATTCACGAAAGCATTCCACTGAGCTACCTTTTGCTGATCTGTTCCGAATCGCTCTGTGAGTCCAATCGGTATAGCTTGAGGCGTTGTTGTCCCCCTACTATTTGTCGTGGCTGATAAGGCCGCAGTCAGAATCTTCGGGTCGTGCTTTGTGTTGCGCAAGATAACCCAGAGATCGAAGTAATCTTTCATGCGGCTATTAGCCATACCCAGCGAGATTATTGCTTCAAGCTTCTCAGCGATCACGGTGTACGTGGGGTAGACGCGTAACTGGGGTGCTGCCATGTCCTCAAACATCGTTGGATAAACAGCAGACTCTGGGGCCGGGGTAACAGGATCTCCGTAACCAATGTCAATTTGAACTGGGCATCTTGCCCCATCTACTAGCCCAGTGAGGGTCAGGCGGATCCCAGAGTAATTCGCATCTTTACGGATCTCCGAAGCCTTTATAGATTTGTTGTCGAAGATAATTCCGTCATCGACTTCCATCGTACAAATACTCTCAAAACAATCGATGAGATAAGGGATTTCAGCGATTCCAAACCCCAGAAGATCGATATCGCGCGTAGGCCTGAGAGGTACGTCGTACCACAGGTCAAATAGCAATGCGCCTTTTAGTAGAAAGTGATCTTTCTGAGGCGAAATGCTAAGCCGATACAAAAGTCGCTCTAACGCGTATTTGGTGAGCACAAACTGGAAATCCAAAGCATCCCGTTTAGCCTTGTTGAGTAACCGGGCACGGATAGAAGCAGCAGTGTTTTTTTCAGTCACACAAGACTTTCCAGATAGGGGCGCATCACATTAGTCATACGACATATCTCGGCAGATTCCCAAAGTTCATCCATCGTGACTCTCTTTTGTTTCCATGCATCTCTAAGCGCTTCGAGTGCAATGTCGAGTCCGATTTTATTTCTGAATTTGAAGCAGTCGACAATCGTTTTTGCGATTGACGTGACCGGAATGTGCACGACACCATCAACAGCCACCTGCGTTATGCCATCGCCCGGGGCTGACATCCGCACTATTCGAAGGGGAGGAAAGTCATGTTTGGGAGCTCTAGCCTTTGATGAAATCGCCACCCAAACTTCGCTTGGGGATTGCGTTGTCAGGCCGTGAACCTGAAGTGCTGTGAGCAAACAAAACACCACCCCAGGGTGTTTAATTGCGATTTGCGCGAGATGGTCAAGTTCAGTCACGGTTCGATCAGGCGATGCGTAGAGTCCCCTGCCTATTCGAACTAGTTCACCCTTTCGGAGAATTTGCTGAAGGGTCGCACCTGACACGCCAACCTTGGCAAGTGATCGCGCACGGACGATCCTTTGGCTGAGAGCCAGCTCTAGTGCAGGGCGTTTAGGGGCGGATTCCATGGCCGGATATTACTAAAAAGTCGGAAAAAGTCAATAAATACCGACACTATAGTAATAGATGGGCCTCGCACCCTCCAATTTCCACACGCATGAACAGTGGGGTAAATAAGACGAGAAACATACCAACCCCTCAAAAAAAATAAAGTCCTAAAACAGCTACGACTGTTAATCGCACCTAACTACACGTAGTAATCGATCATCTGAGGCTGCTGTTCAAAACCACCAGTAACAGTGCTGGTTAAGTACTTGAGCCTTTGCCTTCGACCCCCAACGCCAGGCCATACTCTTGGTAGGCGGTGACAAAGGCGGTGCTGACCAGCGACGGTTTTACAAACGATTAATTTCAGTTGCTGATGATCGATATGACGAATATTTGGCGACCCTAGCCCAGCAGAGTAAGGAGTCCAATCATGGCAAAAAAACTCGATGACATCATGGCCGCTCTGCCCAAAGATCGGCGCCAGCGAATCAATGCCCGTACCATGGAACTGGCAACCCTAAAAGATTTGCGTCAAGCAGCGCAACAGACACAAGAGCAGTTGGCGGCCACATTAGGTGTCGGCCAAGATACTTCTCCCGACTTGAAAAACGCAGCGACATAATGCTCTCCACGCTGAGACACTACGTTGAAAGAGTTCAACAAGAGACAACTACTAAAAGATGAAATGAAATCACTGACCTTATAGTTGATTCATTTATTTAGGCTCAGTGTTTTCTTATCACGCGTTACAGCAACCCATCGGCTTGAACTACCCAATCGATCACTATGTTTTCTGGCTATGCTTTGCCATGGCAGATCCAAATCTTCTGCAAACATTTTCGCCAGCCTAGCAACCTTAACCCGCCTTGTATGTGCCAATAGCGTGTCTAGAACATCCAGTCGCAGATTTCGTACACCATCCACAAGATTTGCTGTTTCTTCAAACGATTGAAGTTTTCCCGTATCGCTAAAAAGTTCAAGCAATGCTCGCTCCGGAACAGAGACCAAAACTTTCGGGTGACCACCCGGAAGAGGAGCCAACCCAAAACCCTCAGCTAGCTCATCATCAAAAATCTGCGTTGACTGATACGTAGCCTCAAAAAACATTGGCAGCCAATCAGGCATACGTAAAGCCTTAGTACCCCACAAGTGGATACGCTCCCTTTGGGCTACGTTATGCCTCACCCCACGCCACGCCAGCGCAGTCTTTCCGCCAACATGAATACCACCTAGCTTAGAAACCAAAAACGCCATCACCTTGCCCCTATCCAGCGTCCCGTTCGGAACCTTATAGACACCTCGGCCAAGGCGTTTCAGCCATCCCGATTCAGCTAGACGAGCTGCACTTGTGGCAGGCAAGCCCATAGCCTCCAAGTCTTGAGTGCTATAGGGTCTATCCCACTCAAGCTTGGACATCAGCTCCCTGATTGAAATATTTTCAGAAATTGTCATATAAAGCTAACTTTTGCATATATTTCAAACAGACACAAGGCCTCCAAAGGCTTTTTGATTGAAATAACCGTCTAAATTTAATTTATAAGTTAATTACAGCATA
>Ga0315909_10007827_pt1 | contig 11845 bp, 10 predicted proteins | sample LakEriMetagenome_11_FD_203527 | JGI IMG/M metagenome (GOLD analysis project Ga0315909, IMG submission 203527) | Freshwater fungal communities from buoy surface, Lake Erie, Ohio, United States - Buoy 2 MA125 | ecosystem: Environmental > Aquatic > Freshwater > Lake | place: USA: Lake Erie, Ohio...
TTTAGCTCCCTTAATCTTAAGCATTGTAGGAGCATTGTTGATGTGAGCAGAGTCCAGTAAAGCGCGAAGAGCGCCAGTAAGAGCAGCAGATAAACCACCAATAAGATGGGGAAGACCAATTGCATAGGCACCTCGCCAGGGAATAAACTTAAACTCAATTAGCCAATCAAGCTTGGTGTATGTGTCATCACCATTTTCCCAGTTACGGTATAAGCCAACCACACGGCGGCTAAGCTCATCAATCATCAAAATGTAAGGTGCTCTTTCACCCTTACAATGCTTATCATCCTCAAGCTCTAACCATGTGTAGATATGAAACACTCTACGAATGCTGTCTACGTTTAGCGACTGATCGGTGCGGCCTTCAATCTTATCGGTTGCTTTTTGACTCTTGGATTCTTCCGGCTCCTGCGATGCTCGGTGTATGCTAAAATCCAAATACAGACTAGAAGAAATTCTTACCTCAAACTCCTCCTGTGTGATATCATGGACCTCCGTGACACGTGAGGCAGTATAGAAATTACCCGCCGCGAATGGGAGATAGATATTATCAATGGGCACAAATTCAGAGCACGGTCGCCGCTTCTTATCGTCATACCAGATTTTAAGATATTGAGATCCACCGAGCGGAAGCTGTGTGAGCATTTGTTCTTGTTCATCGCGGTATTCCTCAATCTGCTCGGTTAACTGCCAGTTCATGTAGTCGCGTTTACGCTCGGCGCGTTCTACTTTTTCTTCAGTAACTTCGCCAATGATCTTGGTTTTAACCGGCCCATCCGGTGGAAATAGCTCTTTAATCGCACGGGCTGCAAAGTCTACACAAGCCTCGGCCATGACGGGGTGCACAACGCGGCTGGCGCCGGTAAACTGAGCTCCTCCTGGCGCGTCATTGCCAAGTCCAGTTCTTTTAATACCTTCTTCATATTGCTTGTCGCGTTCTTCTCTGGCGCGTTTATCTTTTTCAATTAAATCTAGGTATTTGGTCGCAATGCCATCAAGAGTGCCAATATCAACTGTATCATCAGCCAAATTGGCGTAAAAGTCGGGTGTATCCTCAGGCCCTTGCAGCTCGGCTTCTTCAAGCTTAACAATGGCCGAGCCGTCGGGTAGTTCCTCGATATCTTCTTGGTCAAAAAGCTTTACAGCCGGCGTCTTGGCAAATTCTTCTTCTTGCTCTAAGTCTTCAACGGGCTCAATAAAACGTTGAAACTCCTGGGGAATAGGCATCTCAGGCATTATGATTCCTTAGCATCATCTCGGCGCGCATTTGCGCCAATGTTGGATTTTGTACAAAGCCGCCACGAGCAAAAATATCTGCCGGTGGATTTTCTTCTTGTATAAGTTGATCAATTGCGCGAAGCTGCGTATCAATTACATTATGAATAGGCGATAAGACTTCAATTTTTGCATCAATTGTATCCATGCCTTCATTTCTAAGCTCTTCAATTTTTTGCATAAGACTTGGGTAATTATCTAAAAATATTTCTAGTTGATCAATTGAGTCAAGTAGTTGCGAAAATGCGTTTCTAGCTTCTTGTAGCGTATTAGTTCTACCCATGCCAGCAATTAAACCATCATATAACGCGCGATGATCATCAAATAGTGTTAATCTTAGCATTGGCACAGATTGCGTGTAATCACCTGTTCTTGCAGCTTTATCAGTAATTGCAGTGGCCAAAATATTTCTGTACTGCAGTGGGTCCATTTCCATGGTACGTGCTACTAGCGTAGTTGCAAGAGAATTACGTAGCTCAGTTATGCCTCTCGCGCCTAAGCCTTGTGGTTGCACTCCAGGCAGTGCTTCAGGCGTATTATTTGCCATGTCGGTTAGACCAACAAGCGTTTGAAAAGTCTCAGGCGTATTAAATCCTTGATTAGCATCAAAATATCGATCATAGGCTTCGACCGCAGTGCGAATAAACTCAGGCCTTTCTGCTGGGACTGGTAATTGCTCAGGATCAGCCATTAATGCTTGCGCAGCTTGCTGAGGTCCTAATGCATTTTCTATAATTTGTGCATGCGAATTTATGTACCTGGCAGCCAAATTACGTTGTGGTGGTTCTAATCGCGCAAACTCTTCAGTAAGTACACGATTTGCGTACTCACGAAGCTTTTCTACAGCATCGCCTGGACTAGTTACATTATCATCACCAGTAACACGATCCAAAATTGTGCTGTACGTGGTTGCTACAATTCGATCACGTGGCTCATATAACATTTCAAGCGGATTATCAGGATTGAAGTTATCTTCCATGATTGCAAAGATAGCGTTGGCTATAAGAGGCCGCTCAGGCGCTTGTGCTACCGCAGGTAATTGCTCAAGAGGTTTGCCTGACAGTAAGTTTTGCAAATCATTGATCGTTAATTCTTTAAACGGGTCAAATGGCTGCATGTTAGCAATTCTTTGCGCAAGCTCTTGTCTAACTTCAGGGGGCGTGTTTTCTAAATCAAACATAGTGGGGCGGCGCGTAATTTGATCTCTAAGCCTGTTTGCGTTTATACGCATATCACCAGGCTCCATTGTGTTGAAGTAATTAAGCACAAGATTGGCTGCTACGTCAACCGGCTCACCCCCTGCTTGCATAACTTTACGTCTGCCTAGTTCTCGAGAAAATTCTTTAATTAAATCTCCTGCAAAAAAACTTTCATACAACGACATAGTATTGGCAATGTCGTTAATTACATTTTGAGGCGCATTTTCTAAGTTATACAACTCAGGCCTAAGTCGTAAATCCTGTGCTACGCTAGCGCCTCTTCTTAAGTTGGTGGACTCGCTGTTTAAAGCGTTTAGCGCAGTCAGCATGCCTTGTATAACAGGGTCGTTCACGTCTGCTTCGTCAGCTTGACGTGTCTTTAAATCTTTTATGCCTTGTTTGATTTCACTACGTGTAACAAATCTTGGCTTGCCTTGTAACACGTCATTCATCATCATAGGGGAAATAGAAAACCGACTGGCTAACTCTGCTACACCTTCACGCACAGCGTCATAAATACCTGCATCAGTAAGAGGATCACTACTATAGGCAATCTTATTAGAATTAGCATTAAGGTACTCGGCTATAGACTTTGCGTAATTTGCGTCAATTGCGCCGTTTTGATACCCGTAAGCCGAGCCTATGTTAAAAACTTGCCCAGTAGGTAATTGCTCAATCTCATTTTTAAGTGCACTAAAATTTGGCGAATCGGTAGCATTTTCCAACCAAGCTAGGCCATTTCGTACGCCACCAACGTCGACTTTTGTCATAAACTTTTCAACGTTTTCGGGCGACAAGTACTTTGCAAGTATAGCCATTACCTCGGGTGTTGGGGGCTCAGGATTTTGCACGGCAAACATTTCAATGGTGCCTACCGGGTAACCTGTTGTGTTATCACGGATAGACACAATCTGTGATGAGCCTCTTTCTACATCGCGTATGTATCTGGGCAACTGACTTTCATCAAACTTGCTTTGTATTACACCTGTAATTGGGTTTGCTACAGGCTCATGGTTGCGTGATTTGCCTGTTAAAAAATGTTTACGTTTGCCACCGGGGCCACCCGAAGCTACACAATGATCCAATATTTCAGTATCCGCGGAAAGGAGCCTGGCAATCTCAGATTTTGGATATGAGCTGTCTATTGTTAACGCTGTGATATTGCCAAACTTGCTAACAGTGGGCAAAGTGCCAATGTCATCTAGAAGCTTGTTTTGCAAATCATTAATGTACTTAATCTCTGCTAACTTGGCGTCACGTTCTTCTTTAATTCGTGTCTCAGCAATGTCTCTAATAAACCTGGCAAGTGGCGTATTTTTAATCTGATCAACAGGAATAACGCCTTGCATAATGTCGCGTGTAAACTTACTGCCTGCTTCTTCTAGGCCAGAAATGCGAAGCGGCGATTTACGAATGTCATACACTGTTTCAATGTCGGGGATCTTCTCAATACCTGGGAAAAACTTCTTTTGCGCGTAAGACAATTCATTTTTAACATTTTGACTAATGCGAGGCGCCATAATCGCGTCACTAATAAGCTCAAATCTATCTGCTAATTTTAGATTATCAAGCTCAAAGGACGCGCGAGTAATCTCTTTTTCTTTTGTCTTAAGAGGGTTTGTTGTTGCAGCGTACGTTGGGTCATCGGCGGGATCGCGGTTTGGATTTTCTGCTAAAAACTTTTCGCCTAATGCGCGACGCTCCGCGTTTAGTGTTCTATAATCATCTTGCAAAGTTTCAAGCTCTGTTTCTTTTTCAGCAATTCGTTGCTTGTATGAGCCTTCTGGGTCTTTGTTGAATTGTTGTCTTGCTTTCTTTACTTCATCAATTACTTTTGAGTAATTTGATGTGTAATCATCAATGGCTTCTATTAACTCGGCTGCAGGTCTAAATGTCATGCCTTGCTCAGCAAGTTGTAATAGCGGATCTTTCTCAGTGCCTACAAACTTTTGCACATACTGTGTAAACGGGCCTGTAAGCCATTGATTGGCTGCAGTAAGTCTGTCGTTAAATTCTTGCAACGATGGTAATTGAACGCCAAAACGTTGCGCTATGTCTTGAGCTTCAGGTGATTTAGTAAACGCGTCAAGCCAGTTGTATCGCATTTCAAGACGTTTATCAAGCGAGTATAAAGTGTTAAAGGCTTCATAAGCTTCATCCAATGCTGCATCAGGAAATAATTGCTTAACTTGGTTTTCTTCAAAAGCTGTAAGGCTTGTTTGCATATCAAAGTTGAATGCTGATGCTTGATCTTGAGTCATATTTTCACGTGGCCCAAGATATAACTTTTGATACGTATTATGTAGTACGCCTGCATTTCCAAGACTAGCTTTAGCAAACACTTCGCCAACGGGTGAAGCCTCAGTCAATACGTCGGTAATTTTGCCAACAGGCAAACTTACTGCTTCTGGTGATATATCACCAACAGATTTAGGCACCATCAATTGGCCACCAGGCATACGAATGGCGCCAACCGGTGGCCTGTCCGTAATGCCTGGCAAGTCTAAAGCTTGGCCTGCCGACTCAGCTCTGTTAGCCACAACACCTAGTTTTGCACCAACCGTAGGCTCACCAAATTGATCAAGCCTAACCATGCCTTGTTTTGCGTTAGGAAAGTCTATTGGAATGTCACGCACTTCTTGCTTTAGCTTTGCAGCCTGTCCACCCATAGCTCTTACATCATCCGGTGTAAGCATAGACCTAACAGGCGCTCTGCCGCCTGCAACAGGCCACATATGCGGGAGCTTGGACTCTTCAGCTAATTGCATTAAAGCTTGCAGGTTTTCTTTGCCACCTGCGGATCTTGGTTCAAACGTACGGGCTGCAATTTGTTGCTCAATGCTTGGCGTTTTGGCCAAGAGCTCAGCTCTTTGCGCCGGCGTGATTATGTTTGCAAGCTCCAAAGCTTTGGTCGTGCCCGTCTTGGCAAGCGATTCACCTGCTGCAAGAGGCATTGAGCCCATGCTTGATAAGATGGACAATGCAGGCTCAACATACGGCGCAACCACGCGCTCCATGAATTGCCCTTGAGGCGATGTTGCCTTGACCTGTGATTGACGTCTTAAAGCTTCCTGCTCGGCCAAGTAATTACCATAAACAATATTCTCAGGTGTAGGAATTTCTCTGGTCTGCTCGTAGTTTGCAGGCTTTGGTGGCGCGCGGTTTGCCAAAGCGTAGCGCATTTGATCAAGCTCGGACTGATCCGGATTGAGCGCGGACAGAAAGAAATCTAATTCACTAGATGGCATAGGGGTTTACCCTTCTAGGTTTTGTCTCATCGACGTAAGAGTCGGAGTCATCATACACCACGTCAATAGTTATGAGCCCCATGTCGCGTAAAATTCTTAAAGCCTGAGTTGTACTGTCTACCAAGTCATCGTGTCTAACTTCGGGGAACGAGCAAAGCTGGTTGATGAGAGGCTCAGCCCAATCACGAGCATAGCCCGCTTTGACCGATGACTCAGGCACATAGACGCGGCCTTTGGCAATGATAGAGCTCACGATATTAAGACGTTGCATCTTATCCGCATTGCCTGGATTGTAAGCTCTTACAGGCAAACCACCACGTTGCAAGTCCTGGACAAGTGATATGCCGGCTGATTTGTCCTCGATTAAAATGAGATCAACTTTTTTGCCATGCCCAAACTCATTCTCATCTCCATAAATGGCGCCGGCTTCCTCAATAACACGAGGCCTGAGATCCGGATACTGCATGTATTCTTCCCAGCAATCGATCAGCATGACCGACATCGCCGAGTCCGCACCCGGCTTAAACACGCCCCACACGGTGCAGGCAGTTGGATCATTCTTAGTCTTGTCAGATGTGGCACAGTCATAGCTTTGCACGACATACTCAAATCGTGGAAGCGACTTCTCATTTGGCCAAAGCTTAAACCAATCACGTTTTATGATGCCTGATTCTTCGGGATCAATAAGCTCGGCGTAGATCTCTTGTCTTCCTAACTTAGTTCCTTCGTATTGCAAAATTTGTTGTCTGAAAGTTGGAGCGAGGTTCTGGAGATTGTCGTACGTACTGGCCGTGGTGTAGCATACATCCTGGCCGTCGCGTGCCACCAGATCGGCAACTAGAGGTTTCGGTTTTGGCGTTGTGGTGCAGATTAAGCGAGGCTGTGTGCCAAGCCGTAGCCCAAACTGAATCATGTCCCACGAATCATCAAGGTACTCCCATGCTGCAAGCTCATCGAGCCAACCACCATGGAACTGCGGGCCTCGGAATCGCTCAGGCTCAGAGGCTGGAATCCCTTTAATGAGACTCCCGTTCTTTATGCAATGATCGTGTATAGGTTTCAATCAACTCGGTAGGGGTTACGCTCAGCAAACCTGAGTCACCCTCAAAGCACACATCGCGTACATCCCCTGAAGTAGGCGCGGACACTAGCCACCGCGTACTAGGTTTGGTCCAAGCTTCGTGCCAGGTCCACTCAGCAGCAGTGCGCGTTTTACCGGCGCCCCGACCTGCCAAGAGCAACCATATCGTCCACCAATCTCCTGCTGGAGGTATTTGGTGCTTGTTTGCGATGGTAAGCCACTTAATGCGTGCTTTGACAGCAGCACGCTGCTCTGGTGGGAGTTTGCCAAGATCCGGCCCATTACGAATCCTGTCGGCAAATTTTTCAGCTATCTCCGGCTTCAGCATCGCGCTGTCTTACGGCCAAGAGATCATTGATCAAATCTTGTGAAAAGTCATGCATTACATCAACTTGAATTGCGCCGTCATTTTTGCCGGTGACCTCGACTTTAGAATTTTCACGATATTCGTTGGGAAACCTCGCAGCCATGGAACGCGACCATAGCCCGGTGTTAAGCTTTGGCGCGCCTGGAGTCTCAATAACGTGCGTCTCAGCAAGTTGCTCCCAGTAAGCTAGCGCGTCTAATCGTGCTAAGTCCAAGGCTGCCCGAAAATCGTCGTGAACTTCTTCCCAGTTACGAAGATTAGATGGCGTAATGCCAAGCTCGGACGCGATTTGCCAACGCGACTTGCCCAGTTTGCCAAGTGGCTCAATTTTTTCGCACAGCGCGGGATCGTACTTAGTAGGTCGACCTAAGAACTTCCCGTCCTTTGTCGGAGTTTTCGTAGTCATAGTGAAAGCGAGTTATACCACAACACTTTATGGATTGTACACAGGTTTGGATTTTGCGCCAGCAGGTAACAAAAAGCAGGTAACACTAGGCCCGAAAACTATTATAGAAAAACGTATATATATGTATATACATACATAAGTACACATATCTATATAAAAATATAAATTACTGTTACTTACTGTTACCTTGTTACCTTTCAATCCAGCAAAGGCTCTCATCGGTAACACCAAAGTAACAGGGTAACACCTTTTTTCATTAATAAGCAGTTTCATTGCCAATTTCTTGTGCCAAAGCAGCTTCGGTCTCTCTCACAAGACTCGTGTAATTTTCAATTAAGCAGCTTTCTCCATTTGCAGGTGTTACCACAATGATCGTGTAGCGAGTTGATTTTTTATTGTGTTTTATTAATCGAGAGGGCTCAATATCTCCGTAAGCAGCCAAAGCTTTACGTACGTACTGAGGCTTGGCGTTTTTATCATGGCCCCACTTTTCACATAAAACTTGTATTTGGTTTGCCGTCAGTGCGGCCTTGCCTCCACAGTTGTTAACAATCCATTGCACGAGCTCTTGAGCAAAGTCCTCGGTAGGTGTTTTGCTTAGCGCGATAGCCTGTTCTTTGTATTTAGTCTTTGGCGCCGCAGCCCATGGATCAAACTTCGTAATGTCTCGGTTCAAATACCAATCCAACACAAAGCTAAAGCCTTTGCCTCCATCTTTTCTGGCCCAGGCCATCATATTGCTTACACGATCAAAGATGTCCTTCTGATCAAACGTTGGGCATTTGTAAATCGCCTCGCGGCGGCTGGAGTTACCCATATGCGTGATGTAAGGCTTATTGGATGTAAATACGTAGTTTACGTAATTCTTGATTACGTATTGCGCGCCATATTTGTTATTGATCATGATCTCTTTGCCAGTGATCAGGTTCTTTAGCTTTGCAGAGTGATCCTCTCTATCACTTGAGGGCTCATTGACAACCACAAAGACTTTGCCTTTTAAGACACCATTAAAGTTGCCAAAAAGATCATCAGGGCCTAACGTCGCTGCCGGCGCGCCTTCACCAATTCCCAACATCTCGGCGATAAATTCAGGAATTGCGGACTTGCCCATGCCTTGCATGTCGTGTATAAACTGTGGGCTTGTGTTATTTCTCCTGTACGGGAATTGTATGACATTGGCTACCCAATCATGCCAGTACTCCGCAAAGTGTGGCTCGGCTTGAAAAAAGTATTGACAAAATTCCAAGTACGGGCTTGGGTCGCCAATTAAAGGCTCGTGAGCCCAATCGCGAAACAGGTTGTAACACCTGGTTGGTGTGATCTGCAATCCCTGAAACTCCGGGTACATACCAATGTGCTCAAGTTTACAGCATTTAGGCCATTTCTTATATTCCTCGATCAGCGGGAGTTCCTTTGTTGAGACTCCTCCGTTTGCTTTAGGCGTCGCCTGTATGAAGAAATGCTGCGCTGAGTCTATCTTAGCCTTGCCCCAGTTAAGCACCAATCCGTCGCGCAGTCTAATCACATCGCCGTTAAACAACGCGTATTGAGTTTTAAATTCATACAGCTTTGTCTCTAACGTGTCAACGCCATTCATCACTGTTGTGGTTGCAGTTAAGATTTGCCCCAAGCTGCCACCGGTTAGTAAAAAATCATCAATGGCGTATTTACTTCCCTTGCCAGAGCCAAACCTACCAACACGGCACAGTGTGACCTCAGCGCCTAAACCCCTCAGCGTCACGGCTAACTTAGTCTCCGCCATGCCCACCTGCTCATTAGGCTCACCGTTATCCTCTTTGCCATCATAATCAAAGATGATGTACACCTTGCGCGACTTATCTGCAAAGCTGGTTTTACGCCTCCATAGTATTTGCATTAAGTCTGCGTGCAGATGCAGGCCTTGCTTATCCGACCAACTCGTAACACCGGCCAAGCCTAGGCATGCATAACTCAATGCGTTTGCCGTTACATGCTTGGTTAGCTGCCAGGCTTTAAACTCACCCTCCGTGATGATGATAGGTATATCAACATCACCGGCGACGTGCCTCCACCCCGTTGTGGGTGGAAAGTAAATGTGTGAGCCCGAGGCGCGAGGCTGTGAGTATTTCATTTTGCTTTTTGGCGCCAACAAACGGACGCGGTTAAAGCCTGTCGGTTTACCGTCCAAGTCAAAGTACGGCAACTGAATCGACGCCTCACGCGTATGGCCTAAGAGCTTATGCGTTTCCTCGGGCGTTAAAAGTTTTAAGCCTAATGCTTGCTCATCCGTGTGTGTGAATTGTCTATCTTGCAGGAACTGATCATACAACTGTTGGTGTGTAATAACACTTGCGCCAAAGCCTGTTATTGGCGCAGTCTGTTGCTGCTGTGTCAAAGCTTTTGCTCCTGTTAAACTTTTTTACGTTGTCAATGGTCAATGGAAAAATATTTTACTACATCAGGCTTATTGTAATCACTGTTTTGTCTCTCCATCACCGTCTGAGAAAAAAACTTTCGGCGTTAAGCAATGATCAACCAAGAATTCGTAATTCTTAATTGCAGTTTGCAATCTCAATGCAGTTAGCGCGATTTCAAAAGTCGGCGCCTGCACGGTCAAAAGCTCCAACTCTTGCATGAGCTCTTTAGATATAACCTGCGTGTTTGCTTGGCCCGACATGTTGTAGGAATTCCTTTCAATGATCAAAAAATAAGGCTACATTGCCACACCTACATTGTACAATGGATTTATGTACATGCCAGGCTGGTTACTTTTTAACCACCTCTCAGAAGCCTATCTGGCCATGGTCCGACGTGTTATATTTCACGATGTAAAAATAACACGAGATGGCGGTCCAGATGGCAGATTCGTGCTATAATTCATCTTGTAACACGTTTCTCTCTGTATCTAACTGACTATTGAAAGGAATCACATCATGCAAGCACTGGACATCCAACTTACTCACGTCGATCAACTCGGTATGCTATTGGCTCAGATTGCTGAGCTCCAAGAACGCGCCGAGCAGATTAAGGATAACCTTAAAAACGCCGGCGAAGGTCGCCACGAAGGCAATCTGTATGACGCTACCGTTACGCTTAGCCAACGCAACGTCATTGATTACAAGCAAATGGTTAAGGATTTGGCCATCGACGCTCAGACCGTCAAGCAATACACCACCACGACGGCCTCCATTACCTGCAAGGTTACTGCAAGAAAGGTTTAACATCATGGCCAAGACTTTCAAATTCCCTATCCCCGAGGACCCGGTCGAGCGCGATCGGTTCTTCATGGACCGCGCGGCAATGATTCGCGCCAACTCAACGGCCAAGCACTTTGGCAAACTGATCATTGATCGCGAGCTTGCTGAAAGCACACTTAAATTGTTAGAATATCTTGAGCCCGACGATTTTGGCAGGCTTCAGGCCGATAAGCGCCATTACGAGGACTTTGAGCTCTTAATCGAGGATTGGAAAAAGCAATTGAAAAAAGGAGTCTAACTGATCGTGGCGTATTACCGCAGAGAACAGCTCACGGTGCTCGACGCCCTTAGGCTTGAATGCCTTAAGGGCTTTGAGTCACCGGATGAGAAGAGAGAAGTATTGATTGAGATCGCGCAAGAATATGGCATGACCTACGAAGAGGTGCTACGCCTGTACCGCGAGTGTGCAAAATGACTTTACAAGGAGCTTTTTATTATGACTGAAACAACAACAACTGAGCAAACCACAATCCCAGTAGGTGATATCAAGGTGCAGATTGGCAACGTGGATCTTGTTTTCACACCTGCCAAGGATATTTCAGGCTATGACACGGCCAAGCTTATGGTGATGTTTATTAATGGATTAATGGCCAAGCAGCCTATTAATCTCGGCGACTACATCGCTCAGCATGACCTGTCCAAGCACTTTACATTGCTACAGAATGAGCAGCCTGCTGAGAAGCAAAATGACTGACCTACGCAAAGCAGCAGAGATGGCGTTGGAGGCTTTAGAAGAACAATGGGAAGAACATGAGGCCATAGATGCACTACGCCAAGCACTAGCGCAGACAGAGAAACCACCAGTCAAGTCTTACTGCGGGGGTAAACCTAACTATTGCACCCCTGAAGTCACAACTGAGGGGCCACTCTACACCGCACCACCAAAGCGTGAATGGGTTGGCCTCACTGAAGATGAAGTCTGGGAATTAGTTGATCAAAGCCTCAGTAAAAAATGGGGCTTTCTTGATGAACAGGCTTTTGCCAAAACCATCGAAGCCAAACTAAAGGAGAAGAACAGTGGCGCATCCTGACC
>Ga0315909_10007829_pt1 | contig 11842 bp, 10 predicted proteins | sample LakEriMetagenome_11_FD_203527 | JGI IMG/M metagenome (GOLD analysis project Ga0315909, IMG submission 203527) | Freshwater fungal communities from buoy surface, Lake Erie, Ohio, United States - Buoy 2 MA125 | ecosystem: Environmental > Aquatic > Freshwater > Lake | place: USA: Lake Erie, Ohio...
ATAAGGAGTAAGCATCGAAGCAGTGTCGCTCGGCAAAAGGTTTAAACGCAACCATGCGTTGCTCGTTGCCTTTTTATAATGCCACATTATATTTGTAGTGGTATCAAGAACCATGTAAGCCATGGTATCAATACTTGGCTTTCGTACTGTATCAGTTAAAGCCACACCCCGATATATAAGTCCGTCGGCAGTCGTCTGTTCACCAAGCGTTATCTTTTGATTACCATTACTCGGATATTGTGCCCATGCAAGGCAAGGGACAAGGAAGAGGAAAAGGGGAAGGAGTTGTTTCATGTTTATGTTTTTTTTAGTTTCTTTGCATTATATGCCAATTAGTGCCATCAGCAACTAATGTAACCCATTGAGGCGTAACATTTCCAGCTGATAAAATTGCAGTTCCAGCTGAACCGCCACTAAAAGGTATAACATTTGATGCGGTGCTAATTACTGTTCCTGTTGCAAGGTTTTTTATCATGTATTGCCTTCCATTTGTTGCGGTTGTTAAATCTATGGATGTTGTTGAAGCGCCGCCAGTATTTACAATAGAAACCCGATTACTTGATAATACAATTGAACTTCCAGCGGTTGATTCTACAAAAACATAACCAACATCAAGCGTACTTCTTGCAACCGATGCATTTTCAGCGCCTGTTCCACCGTTGGCTATTGGTAAAGTTCCCGAAAACTTGCCAGACCTCCAATAAGGATTAAGCATTGTAGCTGTGTCACCTCTTTCAATATATGGAGTTAACATTGTTGTTGTATCCGCGCTGGTTAAAACATTGTTGCCGCCTTCGGTAATTGCGCCTGTGACCGCAAGAGATGTTCCTATATTAACATTTCCAGTTACACGAGGAATTGATATTGATACGGGAGGATTAAATAAAGTTGTTCCATTAAAATTTTTCATTTTAATTTCAAAATTATCTGAATCTCCATTATACATAATTTTTGCACCAAAATTTATATCATTTGCAGTTTTAGTACCTACTTCGTATAGCATTATACCAGAAGAATCTTGAAAAGGTGAACCACTACTATTTAATGTAATAAATTTACCTTTTGCTAATTCCAAGTTTGACGTTGGCGCTACACCTATGCCAATATTTCCGCTGCTTTCTTGAATGACAGAATTGGTTACCTCGGTCGTTGTACTAAATTTTGGAATAAAACCTATTGTTCCCGAACCCGTCACCCCTTGCAAATCGGTAAATGTTGGCGTTAATGTACCGCCGTCTAACTGAGTTAAGGTTAATGTCTTTGTATCTGTTCCCGTGAAAACTGCATTGTTTATCTTGTCATTATACGCCGTATTCCATTCGTTTTGTTTTATGTCTGTTGGTATGGCATAACCCGAAGCATAGCTTAACGCCAATGTTCCTGATGTTGTTATCGGTTGTCCCGAAATAGCTAAGCCCGTTGGCACGGTCATATCAACTGAAGTGACTGACCCGTTGTCCGAAAAATTACCCGAAATCGTGCCGCCGTCTTGCTGAGTCAAAGTAATGGTTTTGGTTGTTGTTCCCGTTACCGCCAAACTATTTACTTTATCATTGTAAGCGGTGTTCCAATTAGCCGAATTATTAGGAATGGATGAAGCCCATGTTGAACCCGTTGACAAGGCTATTCCAGCCTCAGGGTAAACAGGATTTCCAGCTTGAGCCGAACCAACCGAACCAATGCCGCTAACCGTTGCGACGGTGTAATTAGCGCCTACTTTAAAAGATGTCGAAACAATGGTAATCTTATTTGTGTCAGTCAAATTATATTGGTCATTATTTAATAGTTGACCATTTCTAAACACTAAAATATATGCCTTTAATTGAATGGGGAATTTAGGCGTAATTGTCCACGTTAAAACACTTGATAAGGCTGGCTGATATTCCTGTTTTAAAATCTTTATGGTATCTCCACCAATGGCAACATCGATTGAATCTTGTAACCTTGCGTAAATGGTTGTGGTGTCTAAACGTAAAGTACCCGTCGTTGTAATTGTTCCACCAAGCAAGCCGAAGCCTGAGCCTACACTTGTTACCGTGCCTGTTCCTTTTGCATCTATTCTATTTGATAATGAAGCCGTGTCAGCTGCATTTAATTTAGTCGCAAATCTCGAAGTTAGATTAAGGTTTAATGTATCTGACTGAGTAAATAAAAATGAGGTATCAGCCGACACCGTGCCCGTGGTTGTGATAGGATTTGGATTAACAATTATTCCTGTTCCCCCAGAAATAGAGGTTAGTGAACCCGAACCACCCGAACCAGCACCACCGCCACGAGGAAATATCACCGTATAATTTTCACCTACTTTATAAGCCGTTGAACCGATAACCACGGAGGCATTGGTTGGTATCGTATATTGGGTTGGCAAAAGTATTTGACCGTTTCTATAAACTTGCACCACATTTACGCCACCTACTACTAATGTATCACTTTGTGTCCAAGTCAAGGTTGAGGAAGAAACATTGGTAAAATCTTGCCTTGCATAAAATCTGCCACTTGTATCTGCGTAGGCTTTGGTTGCGTAGTTTGTTAACATAGCAGCCGTATCACTTACTAAAAGTGTGGCAGTTGTGTCGCGCCATAATCCACCAGAATAATATAAACTTGATTTTTCAACTGGTGAAGAAATAGCCACATTATGCAATTCATTTAAACTATAACCCGATGCTACACGAATAGATATTGTGCCATTGTTTGAAGATGAATTTATACAAAAGCCAATAGGCATATCAATGTTTGGTGCAACTGGCTCAACATCTGTCCAAACACCAGCAGTAGTTGGCGAAGGATAAAGAATAGCACCAGCCGCAAAGGTATCGGTGTTAACTTGTCTAATTTTTCCAAAGGAAATAACATAGCCATCTTCCCCATCGGTCAAATCATGTGCCGTTATGCCTAATAAATACTTTGCGTCTATTGTTCCGTTTGCTATAAATTTTGATACTGATATCCTTCCACTTGCGCCAACTGTTCCCGATGCATAAACAAGGCTATTTTTTGCAATGGTTGAGCCTGTCTGATTCTTAACTAACCAAAAGTTTTTAAAGCCTAATTCATTGGGCACGGCATCGTACATTCCTAAAACCACTGTACCTAATTCCGAATCCCATCGCATTTTAGCCGTGTCCACATTGTTAGGGGATACGCTTGTTTTAAAAAATAATGAGTCAACAGGCTGCGTAAATGCTGCTGAACCTCCGCCTACTTGATTCCAAACATTGGAAGTAAAATCAAAGGAATATATTTTAAGGTTAACGGTGTCAAGAATAACCCAGGCGTTTTGATTTGATACGGGTTGAATGCTTGCCGTATCGGAAATTGAACCTCGCCAAACCAATCCGTCGGCGGTGGTCTGGAAACCTAATCTTTGTTTGTTTATATTAATAGGAAATTGACCGTAAAGGCTAATAGAAAGGAATAAAAAAAGAATTGAAGGTATTTGTTTTTTACCTCCAATACTCTTGATTAAACTACTCCCGACTTTGATTAAAACCTCTTGTATTAATATTTCACCGACTCGCCCCAATGCCTTGAGGAATCGTCTCTCTTTTTTTGGTTTCTCTATCATAACACAATGCCTAAAGTATTGTAAATGTCTGTAATCTCTTCGTGTTCGTCGCAAGTTGACTCAGGGCAACCGATAGCGCTTGGAATAAAGGCGGTCAAAGGTGTTGAGTAATTGCAAAGCAAATCTTTAATTCTTTTTTTCTTTACGTCCAACCTTTGTAACAAAGTATCTTGATAAAATTTTAAGCCATCAACCCCGACGTTTTGCCCATACTCATTGTCTAAGGTATATAAACCATTTGAGCCAAGTTGCATAACCATGTAGGGCGAAGCTTCATAAAGAACGGCATTTGCGCAAAAAGATTTTAATTGTTTGTTCCAAATGTCCTGATAAGACGTTGATGTAAATGCGGTTGAACTTCCTTTGTCTGCCACCATTGAATCATACAAGGTTAAGCCAATGGCGGGAACAATCCAACGGAACTCCGCATCTTGAATATGTGGGCTAATAAGGCTTTTATCAAGTCTTATGTCGGCTGGTGTTGGACGTGCAACCCCTCCAGCTATTACTTCACTCGGTTGTATTAATTGGCTCATTGGTTAGGGTTTTGGACATTACCAAGTTCGGCTTGTCTTTCCTCAGTTGACTTTAATGTAATAGGTCTTCTAACACCCTCATTTTCCCAAACGTCATTTACTTCTTGTGAAGTTTCGGGGAATCCAGATATATTTCTAAAAAATTGTTCGTCGCTTTTTTGTGCGGTTATCGCCCCACTTCGTACACCAATGCCATAAGCATTGATAAGGTTTTGTACCTCAAGAGAAGTCATTTGATTATCTGATTCTTCGTTTACTGGTGCGTAACCCAATATTTCCCTTTTTTCATTTGTAGTCAAGTTTTCTTCCACCTTTATTTCACCCATAAAAGACACGGGTAATGTGTTGGAAATACCAAACGATACGTCTGTAAATGCTAAATTATAAACCCCAATTTCTTTTAAGAACGGGTTAATAATCTTTGATAACAAAAGGTTTTGCCGTGGTTTAATAACCGTATTTTGCAAGTATTCCATCTCTTGCCGTATCTGTTGGTTTGTTCCAAGTTGTCCCGACGTTGCGAAACCAGCTAAAGACTTTGACCAACGGTTAGCGACGACAATGGCTGAAGCTGCAAGATTCTGAAGGTTTAAAAATTCGCCTTCGCTTTCTTTTGACGTAGGAATAAAATTAGCCTTTAATTTTTCATCTCGTAAAACTTGGACAAATAACTTATGATTGTTTCCCATTCCTGTAAACTTTGATTCAATGCCTTCTACAAGGCTCTTAGCCTCAACCGATGTCATTGAACCAAAGAATTGTAATATTCCCGAAGGCATAAAGCCGTTTTCAAACTTGCTTGTATTAAAACGCTGGATTCTGTATTCAATCTCAGCCCACATTTTCGCCCCTATCCACTCAGGCAAGCCAAAGTAGAAATAACCAGCCGCGTATTGTTTGACGTGGATAATTGAACGCTCCGTCCCGTCTTCTAATTTCTTAAACTCTGGGTAAATTGGTATTTCTCTAAACCCTTCCCTTTCGTAATATGTCCCCTCGGTTGTAAGTGGTACTTCTTCCCAATTATCATAAATGCCAACTGAACGTATAATCTGGTCAGCCTCTGCTTTTCTTATTCCAATGTTGTAAACTGGCACATGATAAATGTAGGTGAAAGGCTGAGAACCAACCTTTCCCCGTACAATCTCTGCAAAGCAATTACCGAAAGCATCGTAATCAAAAGCCAATGAGCCAAGCACCTCTTGCAAGTTTTGGGAATGCAAGTTTACTTGTCCAATAACTTCTTCAATCTCATTTAAAGAATCATCAGTTATTACCTCCCCCCTCATCGATGTTGTAAGTAAGGTGTTAGACTTTCCTTTCATTGGAATAAATCCATCACCTACAACCATGTTAACCTTGTCCTCAATAATACGCCGCAGCGTTGGGGAATTGTTTACAATGGCAATAAGACTTTTTAAAAAGTCATCTTTTTGAGTAAAGAATCTAACCCATTTAGCCCCTGTGAAATCAAGCCTTTCTCTGGAAGGTTCATTGAAAATATCTTCTTGCACCAACATGGTGTTTGAAGTGTCCAAAGTAACGGAAGCCAATAAAGGGCTATTGTTTCTTTTTAAATTTCTGTTAGCCCTGTTCGGAACTGCTTGAATCGTCTTCTTTATTTGGCTCATAGGTTTTTTTCTCGGGAGTAAAAATAACGTGTTGGCTAACAGATGTGGGGTTGGTATTATACCAACCCCTTAATTCTGCCTGTGTAAAATTTCCGATAGCCTTCTTTAGTATTCCCGCCTTTCCCGTTGGGTCAGCCCCGACGTAAATCATCAACTTACTTTTTTCCCTGACTATCATATTTCATGTTTTAATCAAGCGCTCCCATTACGGTTGCACCGTCAACTATGAATCTTGCTTTGTTCGTGGTACGGCAAGTTATCGTCAATGTTTCCTGATTTGAATCCGTAAACAAAGCACCAGATAAACCTTCAGCGCTTGTAAGCCTTGCTGGTCTTTTCTTTGCGCCAATCGTTTCCGCACCCCAAATCCAATAATTACCCGTATTTTCAACGTGTACACAAACCAATCCGCAAGCCTGTCCAGCCATATCTTGAATTAAGTTTCTTAATTCTTGGTCACGGCAGTTTATAATACCGACCAAGCTTTGCTCAACTGCAACAGACAAAGTGTCTGGGTCTTGTGTCACGGTTTCGGTAAATGCTCCCGAATTGTCCCTAAATTCTACCTCGTAAAATACTGAGGCAGTTGATGACATTGTGATTGCCGTAACCGCTGCCGTGGCATTGGCGGTAAAACCAGTAACTTGATTCGCATTGGCGATATAAAGTTTACCGATACCACCCGCGCAAGTTCCATCGACGCATTGATTAAGCCATCCGCTTGTTATACTACTCATTGATTCTTGTATTAGTAGCCTACGCTGATTAATGAATGGTGAATGTAATTAACACCCATTTTGAAACGAGCCTTAATATACACCTTTTCGTCCTTCTGGTCGTACCAAAGTTCCAAAGCCGTCTCAGGGCTCAACACGTCGGTTGCAATAACCTTATTTTGTGGCGTTGTATATTCGACATAATGAGGCTTGGTTGTTCCCAAAGATGTTGCGATGTCATCCCATCTCCATTGAGCTACAACAGGCACACCACGGAAGGTAAATTGCTCGACACCGTTAATTAACTGCAATAAACCGTAATCACCGCCACCGCCTTCTTCGATATCTTCACGAAGTTGAGAATATACAGAACCAGTTACATTAAACACCTTTTGGTTGGCTGGTAATCCCTTTAATTGTAAAGGTGCTTGGTCGTAGATTGCACGAAGAATCGCAAAGCCATCACCAGCTACAAGGTCAGAGCCTGAGCCTGTATTGGTTCTTGGAATCAAATCATCAGCAACTAACTGAGGGTAATAAACAGTCCAAAATCCATCCAATGAATCGTAGTTAGGATTGTTGGAAGCCTGATTACCAAAGTAAGAAAGACGGGTAATGTCATTTCTAATCGCCTGTTGTGTACGGGTCAATAAGATATTTTCAATCAATGTTCCCGAAACGTCTGGAAGCCTTGTGCCTGTTTTCAATAACTCCTCGAAAACGGTGTCTTCAAATTCGTCCCAACACATTTCAAGGTCAACCTTCATTTTTTCAACGTCGATTGTACGCTGATAAATGTCAACCGAGCCAACTGGATTAAATCCGCAACCAGAATATTTTCTTACAATATTCTCAAGGTCTTGGACAAATACGATTTTCTTTTTATTTGCGACGTTTCCAAGAACACGGAATTGTCCGCGTAAATCATCGTCAAAAAAGACAGGCTCTAAAAATATGTTGTTTGCCTCTGTCCCTCTAAAGGATACGTCAAGTTGGCTTATTTCTACTAATGCCATTTGTTTTTTATTTTAAAGATTTGCGTAAGTAATCGTTGCAGTTGTGTTTGTTAAAACCGCTGCTGATTCAATTTTAAATGAGAACTCGGTCTTTGCCCCAGCCTTAGATGTTGCAAAGAAAGCTTTCCAATCGTTCGCCGTGTTTAACGCGGTTGTTGTAATGTCAAAGGCTGCTGAAGGTGCTGAAGAAATCCAGCGTCCGTAAGCCTCATTACCACTTTCGTCAATCAAGTTGAACTTTAAATAATCGGAAGCAGATGTAACACCGTAAATTGGTGTAACCGTAGTTCTGTCACCAGCTGAAGCGATTGCGTATGTCACGGACATAGGAATGCGGTCTTCAAAGGTATCAACCCCGTAAAGTTGCTCAGCGTTTAAGCCATCAACATTTGCATAAGGGTTAGTTCGATTAAGGCTATTTTTCTCAACGTAAGTGTTGGATTGTAAAAAGCCATTCTCATTCTGGGCGGTTGGATTGAATGCCATTATCTTTGTGAAATTTTAGATTTAACTAATGAAGCAAAAGAATCAAACGGACTCAATTTTGCTTTTGTTTCAATAATCTTTTCAGCCGTTGTTCCGCCCGAAGGAAGCCCAATGCCTTTTTTAACTTGTGCCCTAAGGGCTACTAATTCTTTTCCCAATGTTTCCAGAACCGTTTCAATTTCGTTAATCGAGTTCTTTTGTTCATCGGTCTTCTTGTACATCGATTCCATTTCCTCTTTTTGCTTTGAATGAATTGCCTCCATTTCTTCGGGACTCATTACAAAGTAGCCATTGTCTTTTAACATTTGAATGGCATCGCCAATTTCGTCGTTCTTTGGTTCGTCTTTTTTCATCTCCTCTTCTTCGTGCATAACATTTTCGATATTTTCTTTATCGTCCATATTATTTAAGAGTGATTTGATTTTTTCTAAAATGGAATTACCCATGTCATCGTCTTTTTTGTTGTTGGTTAATAATGCGGCTGGTACATTTAAGAACTTGTTAAGGCTATTTTGCAACGGTAATAAATCAATATTTTTTTCGCCAACTTTCACAATTTCATCAATGAATCCAAACTCTAATGCTTCCTGTGCAGTCAACCATGTTTCGGCTGCCATCATTTCTGTAATCTTGTTACTAAGGTCTTTCTGTCTCCCTTTGCGCTTATAAACTGATGCGGTATAAATGTCCAATAACTTTGCTTCCATCTTGTCCAATAATTCCGCAGTTGCCTCAAGTTCGTCGGCGTTACCCATCGTGTAACTCCAAGGTCTGTGAATCATCATAAAAGCGTTCTCAGTCATTTTTACATTATCCGCCGACAACAGTACAACCGTTGCAATACTCGCTACGAGTCCGATTCCTGTTGCCGTTGTTTCCTCAGGGTAATTAGCAATTAAATCAGCTATCGCCATTCCTTCGGTAACTGAGCCACCACCAGATGAAATAACCAAGTTAATTTCCTTACCCTTTGCGTTGTTAATTTCCCTTTGTACTGCATTGTACGAATTAACAGATTCAGAAATTTCCCCTAAAATATCAATATTAAATTTTGCCATCGCTTTGCTTTCCTTTTCTCTTTCAATCTTTTTAAACTTTGCTTCAGCCCAATCCCTCATCGCACTTCCGCCCCATGCGTCGTACATTATTGAACCACATATTTCATTTCCATCTTCGTCAAAGTATTTTCCTTGGTCATACGTTTCCGCACGGGAAAGAAAAGAATACGTTCTTTGGACGGTATCTTCCGACAAGCCCTCGCCGTTTGCGATTTGGTTCGCCCTTAACCAGCCAACGCGAGTTCCACAAGATGAACCGTTGTCTTTCTTATGATTTAACGCTTTCCTTGCGTTATTCTTTGCCGTGTCTGGATAATCAGCGTATGTCATGCAGTAAATTTATTTATTATTATTTTTCTTATTCCTTTTTTTGCTGATTCCATAGCCAAAGGACTCAGGGTGCTGAATCATGTTATACACGGTTTTTTCGCTTAATCCTGTACGGATACTTATATCTAAAATAGCATTCATTTTGCTTTCGTTTTCAAATAAGGCGGCTGGATAAAGTTCCATGACCATAAATTTCGCAATGGTTAAATCTTTAATAACATTGGTTTGATGAAGAAAGTCAATGAGGGTATAAAAATCTGGTGTTATATTATCCTTATCGCATAATGCTTTAAATTTTTGCAAGATGCTTTTCTGAAATTCAATTAATAATTCCTTATCAATGTTATTTTTCTCATTGTTCATCGCGCCAAAATTGTACTATTTGCCTCATTTTTCCAACTACCTTTGTTCTGCACGCTGGGCAGTTCCTCCTTTCAGGCTCATAGTTGTTTACAAAATTGTTGTAAATCTGGAATAAATAATCCATGTCCGACGGGTCAATCGATAAAACTCGATAAGTCCTGTCAACCGTTGCCATGACTTGCGTTTTATATTCATCGGGAATACGCGCCGCAAGTTCACCCCAAATGCTATTTCCTTTCATACAGTTACACATTTATAAAGTTGCTTTTACTTTTAGCTTATTACCTTCAGCTAAATCACGGGCAATGTCATCGGAAACGACATAGGCTTGAAGCCTGTCAATTCTATTATTTATTGCGTCGGTCTTTGCCTCAATCACTTGTAAAAAGTTGCTTAAATCATTGTTACCTGATATGGCTTGTATCGGTGCAGAAATTGGCGGAACTAAACCACCATCGGCAAATCCTTTTATTCCAATGCGCCTAAAGGTAGGTGAGCCACCTAATAAACTTTGTTGGCGTTGGTTCAATACAACCTCGCCACGTTTAACGTAGGCAAGTACATTGTCCCCGTTTGAACGTGTAGGTATATTTTGTTTACGGTTTATTCTTTCACCAGTTACAACGCCACCTTCGGCAAGGGGCTGGGCGACTATGGTTGCAATTTGTGCGGCTGCTGCAATACCCGTTGGAATGGCTGCAAGTAAATTTGCTGGGAAAGGAACAGACGCTAAAGCACGTTGAACCGCTAAAGCACCTTGAATGATTGCCTGTATAATTGCAATCTTCTTATCTTCCTTTGCTGCCTTTAATCGTATTGCTTCGGCTTCGGCTTGTTGTTGTACTAAAAGTTGTTTTTGTGCCTCTATGTCCTTTTCAATTCTTTTCTTTCTTAATCCCGATGCCTTTTCAGCCTTTGCCTCAAGTTCTGCAATATTGTTTTCCGTGTTGGTTATTTGTTCGTTTATTGCCTCGGCTTCCTTTTGCGCCCTTGCCTGTTGAAAAGTAGAAATTATATCGGTGACCGAAAGAATGGAATCGCTAATTGAATTAATTAATTCTTGAGTATTTGCTTTTTTTGTTTTTAATAGGTCTTTATCAAGGTCTTTTAGTTTCTCATCAGCTTCTTTTTGTTTCTTTATATTTTCTTGATTTGCTTTTTCAATGTCATCAAAATTCTTTCGGTAAACATTGACCTCTTCTTTTGATAAACTTTGTTTGCTTTTAATAAAATTAGCTTCGGCGTTTTGTCTTTCAACAATCAAGTTTTCAGCCTCTTTACTTCCAGTCTTTTCAAGGGCTAATAAATTATTTATTCTTTGTACCTCAGCGTTATAATCTTCATCTAAAATAATACGCCTATTATTAATGTTTTCAATTTCATCTTCAGTTGTGGTTTGCTTTGAACGTGCAAGGTTAATGATAGACTGAGCAACTTTGAAATTTTGATTTATTTCATCAATTGCAATCCTTTTCTTTTCTTCGTCTGACTTACCAAGTATTTCGTTCTGGGCATCAACCGCCGTTTTAATCTGTGCGTTAACTTCGTTTAATTTTGCTGCTATTTCTATTTGAGTTCCAGAACCAACGACGGCTTCGCCAAATGCCTTTTGTAATTTACTTTGTTCTTCCTGTAATTTAGCTAAAGAACCTTCAACAAAAGCCTTTGCAACTTCTTTGCCAGATTCTGTAGATTCATTTGTGTCTTTGATTGGTCTAAATTGCTTTAATTTATTTTCAAGGACTTTTATTTCTTTATCAACTTTTATATAATCACTTTCACCAAAAATAAGGGTTTTCCTTAATGCTCTTTTTTCAGCTAAAGTTTTTTCAATTCCAGCTTCAGTTTTAGTTCTAAATATTAATTCCTGTGCTGCTCTTTTATCCGAAGCAATTTTATCTTCCTTATTAATTTTTTCTAATTCATTTCTATAAACATCACTATTAGCTTTTAAAGCTGCTTTTAAATTAAAGCCAGTTGAAAAAAATGTAGTAAATCCCGTAGAAATTGCCTTAAAAGTTGCTGGTAATTTATTAGCTACATCAAGCAATCCAGTTAAAAAATTATTAAAAAATGTTTTTGCTCGATTATTTAATAAAGTAAATTCACTTGCAGTATTTCCAAGAAGTTCATTTAAT
>Ga0315909_10007830_pt1 | contig 11841 bp, 9 predicted proteins | sample LakEriMetagenome_11_FD_203527 | JGI IMG/M metagenome (GOLD analysis project Ga0315909, IMG submission 203527) | Freshwater fungal communities from buoy surface, Lake Erie, Ohio, United States - Buoy 2 MA125 | ecosystem: Environmental > Aquatic > Freshwater > Lake | place: USA: Lake Erie, Ohio...
CCCCCGAACAGCTCGGCGAACACGTCATCCCTTCGTTCAACCTGCGCTTCGCCCGCAAGGTCGTGGTCGTGCCGGAGATCCGCCTGCGCGTGAGCGACCAGGTGACCTACCGCCGCGAAGCCCAGGCTCGCGCCGAACTCGTCCTGCCGGACCGCGTCTTCTTCGTCGGCGAACTCATCCGCGGCGCCATCCGCATGCGCGGCGGCGAGAACGAGGCGGTCGTCGCGAGCTACGGGCTCGAGTCCCTCGCCGAAGGCTTCTCCATGGCGGTCACCGCCGAACGCCAGCCCTTGCCCGACGACCTCGGCCAGGGATTGCAGACGACGTTCGACCTCACCCCGATCCGCGAGGGCGCGGGCGAATTCTCCCTCAACGGCATCATGCTGGTGCAGAGCGGCGAAACCGGCGTCTTCAACCAAGGCGGGCGCGACCGGCCGTTCGCCTTCCGCCGCCGCCTGACGGTCGCGCACGTGCCGGAACGCGGCCGCCCGCCGGAGTGGAACGGCGCCATCGGCCGCTTCGTCGCCGAAGGACTGCAGATCTCGAAGGACAAGCCGGAGGTCGGCGAACCCATCCGCCTGCGCGCGATCCTGACCGGCGACGGCAACCTCGACCGCATCCTGCCGCCGGAACTGAAAGGCGACGAGACCTGGGACGTGCTGCCGGCGACCGAGCGCCGCCGCCACGCGGAAGACCAGCGCATGTTCGTCTACACGCTCGTGCCGCGTCTGCCGGGCAAGCTGCGCACGCCCGCCGTGCGCCTCGCCGCGTTCGATCCCGCGACCAAGACCTTCAGCCGCCTGGAATTCGCGCCGCTCGAGATCACCGTCACCGGCAACGCGCCGGCGCAGGTCGACCTCGTCACGGCCGACCCGGCCGCCCCCGTCGCCGCCCAGCCGAAACCGGCGACCGGCCTCGCGACGCCCGAGCCGGGCCGCTCCTCGCCCTTCTTCCGCGGTTCGCCCGAAGGTTCGCTCGGCGACGCCGCCGGCTTCTGGTCCGCGAACGCGACCGTGCTCGGACTCGTCGTCGCCGCGACGACCTTGACCGGCATCCTCGGCTACCTCGCCGCGCACCCGGAGATCCGCCGTCGCCGACGCGCCCGCGCCCTCATGCGCGCCGCCCTCGCCGAAGCCGAAGCCTGTCGCCGCCGCGGTGACGCCCGGGGCTTCGCCGTCGCGGTCGTCCGCGGACTGCAGGCCGGCGTGGCCGCCCGCCTCGACGCCGAAGACCAGGCGATGACCCAGAGCGACGTCGAACGCGTGCTTCCCGACGCCGACCGCGCCCGCCTCGACGGACTTTTCTTGCGCGCCCACGCCGACCGCTTCGCGCCGGCCCCGCCCCTCGCCGCCGCGGGGGACGCCGACGCCGACCTCGCGCTCCTGCGCCGCCTGCTCGCCACGCGATGAAGACCTTCGCCCTGTTCCTCCTCTGCTGGCTCGCGCCGCTCGCCGCGGCCGACGCGCCCGGCGCCGCCGAAACGGCCTACGCAAAGGGCGACTACGCGGGAGCCGTCGAACTCTGGAGCAAGGAGATCCGCGCGGAGGGCGTCACCGCCGCCCGGCTCGCCGCGCTCGGGAACGCCGAGTGGCGCCTCGGACGCAAAGGCCGTGCGATGGTCTGCTGGGAGCGCGCGCTGCTGATCGATCCGCGCGACCCGGTCGCGAACGCGGGGATCAAGCACGGCCTCGATGCCGGCGGCGTCGATCGTCCGAAGCCGACCGCCGTCGAGGAATACGCCGCCTTCCTCACCGCCGACCTCTGGCTCCTCCTGGCCGTCGCCTCTTTCTGGACCGCCGTGCTCTGCGTGGCCGTGCCGCGTCTCCGCGGACGCGCCGCGAGCGAAGGCAACCAGTGGACCCGCGTGGTCGCCCTCACCCTTCTCGCCCTCTGCTTCCCCGGACTCTGGGGCAGCCGTTCCCTCGACGCGCGCGCGGTCATCCGGAAACCCGAAGTCTCCCTCCGGCTCACGCCGACCCAGCTCGGCGAAACGATGAGCGGCGTGGCCGAAGGGGACGTCGTGCGGACCGAACGTCCGCTCAACGGCCACATGCGCGTCCGCACCGCCGACGGCAAGACCGGCTGGGTTCGGGCGGGCGAGATCGAAGCCGTCCGCGGCCCCGGACTGCCCGCCGACCTGGACCAGAAGGCGGCGCCCTGAGCCTTTCGCCTTGGAGTGAAGGGCGCGGTCGGCTTGGATGCTGACGTGCGCCTCCTCGACCGCCACGTCCTGACCGAAACCGCCGTCGCCGGCGGGGCCGCCACGGGCGCGTTCGTCTTCGTGATGGTCGCCGGCAACCTCCTGAACCAGGTCTCGAGCGCCATCGCCTCCGGCCGCGTGAGCGGCTGGGAAGGCCTCGAACTCATCGCCCTGCTCATCCCCGGCGTGCTGCCCTACGCCTTGCCGCTCGGCCTGCTGACCGGCGTGCTGCTGGCCTTCGGGCGCATGGGCTCGCAGCAGGAACTCACCGCCATGAAGGCCGGCGGGCTCAGCCTCGGGCGCATCGCGCGCCCGGCCCTGCTCCTCGCGGCCGCCCTCGCGCTGCTTTCCGCCTGGCTCAACCTCGAGGTGGCGCCCGCCGCCAACACCGAATACCGCCGCCTGCTCGTGGGTTCGGCCAAGGATAATCCCGCCTCGGTGATCGTGCCCGGGCAGCTCAACCGCCAGTTCCCCGGGATGGTCATCCGCGCCAGCGCGCGCGACGGCGAAGTCCTGCGCGACTTCTGGCTCTGGCGCGTCGACGACCGCGGCCGCCTGGTCCAGACCGTCCACGCGCGTGAAGCGAGGCTGGCCCGCGCCGTCTCGAAAGCCGGCGAAGGCGTCCTGCGGATCACGCTCACCGACGCGCGGCTCGACACGCGGCCGGCCGGCGACCAGACCTTCCTGCAGCCGTCGTCGTTCGCGACCGCCGACACGTCGACGCTGGAGTTCCCGGCTTCCGGCATCTTCAAGGACGGCGAGAACTTCCAACGCAAGCTGCGCTGGCTGACGACGCAGGAGCTCCTCGTCGCCATCGAGCGTGGCTGGGACGTGGCCGCCGGCGCCGACGCCGCGACCCTCGAGCGCGGACGCATGGTCGCGAAGATCCAGCTCATGGCGCACCTCGCGAGCGCCTTCTCCGTGTTCTCGCTCGCGTTCCTCGCCGTGCCCCTCGCCGTCCGCGTCGGCCGGGCGGAGACGTTCGTCAACGCCGCCATCGCCCTCGCGATCGCGCTCACCTACTATCTGCTCACCTCGATGGCCGGTTACGTGAAGGATCCGGCCTACCGGCCCGACCTGCTCGTCTGGCTGCCGAACCTAGTCGTCATCACGCTCGGCTGGTTCCTGCTGCGGCGCGCCTCGCGCCACTGAGCCGGCTCACTTCTCTCGCTGGTACCAGGCGAAGAACGCGTAGCCCATGCAGAGGAGGGCGAAGACCTCGTTGAAACCCTTCATCACGACCGCGCCGAGGATCATGTCGGCGGCGGCGGAGAGCTCACTCACGCGCGGCGCGAGCCGGTAGGTCTCGTAGATCGGATGGTCGCCGAAGATGAGGACCGCCCAGAGCGGCAGGTCCGCGATCATCAGGCCGAAGGAATAGAAGATCGCCATCCCGTAGCCGATGCGGGGCAGGCGGGCCGACAGCGAGAACAGCGGCCAGACCATCAGGATCGCCGGCAGGAACATCGACCAGTGCTCGAGCACGTGGAGCGGCCGGCTCCTCAGCGCCGCCTCGTAGAGTTCCGGGAAGTGCCACATCGAGAAGCACAGCGTGAAGATCAGCCCGCCGGTGACCGGGTGAGTCAGGAAGGCGAGCACGCGCGTGAGCCGGGGACGGTCTTTCAGGAAACCGTCGACGAGCTCGGGCGGCAGGCCCGTGACGATCAGCGGCGCGGAGACGTAGATGAGCAGCATGTGCTGCAGCATGTGGGCCCAGAACAGGAAGCCTTCGCCGAGCTGGTCCAAGGGCGACCCGACCGCGACGTAGCCGACCAGGACGCCGAGATGGAAGCGGATGGCATGCCCGACGGGATACTCCGCCCGGCCCGGCAGCCAGCGGGCGCGGTAAGGCCCGCAGGCCAGGGCGTGCGCCCAGGACGCGCCGACGACCAGGAGCAGCAGGAGCGGCTCCGTGTGCCAGTGCAGGGGGATGTTCATCACGGATGATATGAAGCGCGGGCCGCCGAACCCGCAAGCGTGGGCACGAAAAAGGCCTCCGTCCGCACGGAGGCCTTCGACGGTCGGAGGGGGAAACCGCTCAGCTGAACCAGCGCGTGTCGATCCGGTCCACGCTGAACAGGCAGAGCAGCGCGGCGTAGGTCACGAAAGCGAGCACCAGGCCGGCGAGGAAGCACCAGAAGAGCAGGCGCTTGTCGTAGATCAGGTGCATGAACCACAGGATGACCGCGAAGAACTTGCCGGCGGACATCAGGGTCAGGATCGTGAAGATGACGGCGGTCGGCAGCGGCAGGTAGATCAGGACGATCTCGGCGCCGGTGACGACGGCCAGCCAGAGGGCCAGCACGATGAAGTGGTGGTAGCGACGGACTTCCTCGGCGAGGAAGGCCTTGCTCGGAGCGGCTTCGTGAGAAGAGGACATGGACGTTAAGGTAGGTTATTTGACGACGGCGGGCAGGCCCGAACCCCAGATGCCGTAGGGCCCGAGGTATTCGACGAGGTAGACGGCCGTGAAGATGATGATCCACACGATGTCGACGAAGTGCCAGTAAAGGCCCGCGACTTCGACGTCGAGGGCGCCCATGTGGCCGCCGAGCTTGCCGGTGAAGCTATAGAAGTAGAGCAGGATGAGCCAGAGGACGCCGATGGCGACGTGCGTGCCGTGCGTGCCGGTGAGCACGTAGAACGTCGAGCCGAGGACGCTGTTCTGGATGGTCAGGCCCTTGTGGTAGAAGTGCGTGAACTCGAACACCTGGCAGCCGAGGAAGATCAGGCCGAAGATGATCACGCCGAGGACGTTGCGGCGGAAGGACTTCAGCTGGCCCTTGTGCATCGCGGAGACGGCGAGCGCCATCAGGAACGACGACATCAGCAGGATGAACGTCGAGAACGACGTCAGCTCGATGGAGAACAGGTCCTGGATGAAACGCTGGTGGCCTTCCGCGTCGGTGAAGCCGGCGGGGAAGAGCTTGCGGTACAGCAGGTGGGTCGAGATCAGCGTGCCGAAGAACATGCAGTCCGAAGCCAGGAAGAGCCACATGATGAGCTTCTTGTGGTCGATCCCGGTGGAGGTGGGCGCTTCGTGCGCGGCGGCGGTGTCAGACATGGAGGTCAGAGTTTAAGGTGAGGAGGTGAGGCGGCTCAGTGGGCGACGGTCTCGGCCGGAGCCGGGGCGCCGGACGGGGCCGGGGTCTTGAGCATGTAACCGCCCGGACCTTCGAGGGCCCAGAGCCAGATGCCGATGAAGAGGACGCCGAGGCCGGAGATGACGAGCCAGCCGGCGTGCGGGATGCCCATCGCCATCATCGGCATGCCGAAGCCGATGAAGAGGAAACCCGCGGAGGCGAGCATCGGCATCCAGGACTGGCTCGGCATGTGGACGCCGGCTTCGCCGCCGTCGTTCTCGAGGCCGATCTTCTTGGCGCCGTGCTTGTGCTCGAAGAAGGCGTCGCGCGTGGCGACCACCGGAGCCTGGGCGAAGTTATATTCCGGCACCGGGGAGGGCAGCGACCACTCGAGGGTGCGGCCGTCCCACGGATCGCTGCCGCACTTCTTGCCGCGGAAGGCCGTCCAGACGAGGTTGCCGAAGACGATCACCACGCCGATGCCGAGGATGTAGGCGCCGATGGTGGCGACGTAGTTCCACGTCTCCCAGCCGTTGCCGGCGTGGTAGGTGTGCGTGCGGCGCGGCTGACCGGCGAGGCCGAGGTAGTGCATCGGGCCGAAGGCGAGGTTGAAGCCGAGGATGACGAGCGCCGAGCCGAGGTAGGCGACGGGCGCGTTGGGCATGCGGCCGAAGATCTTCGGGAACCAGAAGTAGAGGCCGGCCATGAGGCCGAGGAGCACGCCGCCGAGGAGCACGTAGTGGAAGTGCGCGATGACGAAGTAGCTGTCCTGCTGCTGGGAGTCGGCGGGGGCCGAGGAGTGCATGACGCCGGAGAAGCCGCCGCACATGAACATCCAGATGAAGCCGAGGGCGAGGACCATGGGCGGGGTGAAGCGGATGCGTCCGCCCCAGATCGTGCCCAGCCAGTTGAAGATCTTCACGCCCGTCGGGACGGCGATGGCCATCGTGAGGAGCGAGAACGCGGCGGTCGGCACGGGGCCGAGGCCGGTGGTGAACATGTGGTGGCTCCAGACGGCGAAGCCGAGGAAGCCGATGACGGCGCCGGAGAAGACGATGATCGGGTAGCCGAACAGGGACTTGCCGGAGAACGTCGGGAGGACTTCCGAGACGATGCCCATCGCCGGGAGGACGAGGATGTACACCTCGGGGTGGCCGAAGATCCAGAAGAGGTGCTGCCAGAGCACGGGCTGCCCGCCGGCGGAGGGATTGAAGAAGTTGGCGCCGAAGGCGCGGTCGAACATCAGCTCGATCAGCGCGACGGTGATGGCGGGGAAGGCCAGGATGATCAGCACGGAGGTGACGAGGGCCATCCAGGTGAAGACCGGCAGGCGCATCATGGTCATGCCCTTGGCGCGCATGTTGATGATCGTGCAGATGAAGTTGAAGGAGGCCGCGAGCGAGGCGATGCCGAGGACCTGGATGCCGATGATCCAGAAGTCGGTGCCGACGCCGGTGAAGCGGAGGGCCTGGCCGTTGGCGCCGAAGGTGCCGGAGAGCGGCGCGTAGCTGAACCAACCGTTGGCCGGGGCGAAGTCGGTGTAGACGAGCGCCTTGTGCCAGGCGAAGGAGTCGAACCAGCCGGCGAGGTGGCCGAACTCGAAGAGCCAGGAGGCGTTGAGCACGAACGCGCCGAAGACGAACGTCCAGAGCGAGAACGCGTTGAGGCGCGGGAAGGCGACGTCGCGGGCGCCGACCTGCAGCGGCACGAGGAAGTTGAAGAACGCGGCGGAGAGCGGCATGACCCCGAGGAAGATCATCGTGGTGCCGTGCATGGTGAACAGCTGGTTGTACATGCGCGCCGTGACGAAGTCGTTGTCCGGGCGGGCCAGCTGCGTGCGGATGGCGAGGGCCTCTACGCCGCCGATGAGGAAGTACAGCATCGCGAACGCGCCGTACAGGATACCGATCTTCTTGTGGTCGACGGTGGTCAGCCAGTCGATCAGGCCAGTCGCCCGGTCCGGGCGATAGAGGCCGAGGTCGCTGCGCTCAGGGGCCAGCTCCGTCTTGCAGGCGACGGGAGCGTGATGGGAGTCGTGGGACATGGTCGGGAAATTTCGGGGTTAAGACTTACTTGAGGGTGAGAAGGTATTCGGCGAGGTGGTCGAGTTCCTCGGCGGTGAACTGCTGGTTGGTCTCGCGGAGACCGGCGACGTTGAACATCTTGTAATAGTGCATGCGGTTGCCGGGCTTGACGTCCTTGGACAGCTTGCCGTCGGCGCCGTGCGCGACGCCGGACGAACCGATCCACTTGATGAGGTTGGCCTTGAGCTTGGCTTCGTCGACGGGGACGGAGTTCTCAGTGTTGCCGGTCGACTGCTCGAGCGCGCGCTGCTTCGCGACGTCGCGGTTGTCGAGCCAGGCGCCCGCGAGGGATTTGCGCGAGGCGACGTGCGTGAGGTCGGGGCCGAAGGCGCCGGCGCCGAAATGGCCGCCGACGTTATGGCACATCACGCAGCTCTTGGCGGCGAAGAGGGCCTTGCCCTTCTCAGCCTTGGAACCGGCGGCCACCGGAGCGGCGTCGGCCTTCTGCTTCTGCACCCACTTGGCGAAATCGGCGGGCTCGAGGACTTCGACGCGGAAGAGCATGTAGGCGTGTGAGTCGCCGCAGAACTCAGCGCACTGGCCGTAGTAGTGGCCGGTCTGGTCGGCCTGGATCCACATGTGGTTCTTGCGGCCGGGCATGAGGTCGACCTTGCCGGCGATCTTGGGGACCCAGAAGGAGTGGATGACGTCCTCGGAGCGCAGGTTGATGCGGACGGCCTTGCCCTTCGGGATGACGAGCTCGTTCGGGACGGAGTGCTTGGCGTCGTTGGTCATGCCGAGCTGCGGGTATTCGAAACGGAACCACCACTGCTTGCCGATGACGTCGACTTCGAGCACCTGCTCTTCGACGGTCTTGGCGTAGTTCTCGCGGGTGCCTTCGACGCGCGGATACCAGGCGGAGAGCTTGGAGGTCGGGACGGCTTCGGCCGGGACGTCGTCCGTATACCAGATCGCGCTCAGCGTCGGGATCGCGATGATCACGAGCGCGCCGATGGAAGCGGTGATGAGGCCGATCTCGATGAGGGGATTGCCGTGGCCGTCTTCGACGATGGCGGGCTTGTTCTCGTCGCCCGGACGGGAGCGGAACTTGATGACCGCGTAGACCATCAGGCCGCCGACCAAGGCGAAGAGCACCACGACGAGCCAGACGGTGTCCATGAAGACATCGAACTGGACCTGCGCGACCGGGCCCTTGGGGTCCATGGTCGACTGACGGACGGTCAATTCTTCCTTGGAGCAACCGGCCATGATGAAGGCCAGGGAGAGGGCGGCGAGCAGACCGACCCGACTGAGGATACGAGAAAACATAAAGGTGGTGTTTCGGACGCGGAAAAGTCCGTAAAAGTGTGGTAATTTGCAAGCCCCAGCAGGCTAAATCGGTCATAAATAGCCCCTGTTAAGGCCGATACCGAAGCATTAATCCATAAAGTGTTGTCAATAAAGTGTTTATGGATAATTATGCCTCATCATTCCCGCTAATAGATGGAGGGAAGGTCGAAACACCCCCCTCCCCCTCTAGGGTTGCTCCCGCCGAAGCCGCCCCCTAACCCCCTCGTGATGTCCTGGTCCAGCCCTCATGGCACCGCCCTGCCCGACTGGCGTCGGCGCACGTTGATCATGGGCATCATGAACCTGACCCCGGACTCATTCTCTGATGGCGGCACGCTGCCGGGAGTCGATGACGCCCTGCGCCGGGCCGAGGCCTTGCTGAACGAAGGCGCCGACGTGCTCGACCTCGGCGCGGAGTCCACCCGCCCAGGCGCCGCACCGGTCACGGCCGCCGATGAGCTCGCCCGCCTGCTGCCCGTCGTCCAAGCCTTGCGTCGACGCTTCCCGCAGGCCGTGCTCTCGGTCGACACTTATAAACCCGACGTCGCCGTAGCGGCCATCGCCGCCGGCGCGGATCTCGTCAACGACGTGGAGGGCGGACGATTCGGAGCCCATGGAGACGAGTCGCCGATGGGCGCGGTCTGCGCGGCCGCCCGCTGCCCGCTCATCCTTATGCACCGCCGGCGCGAAGCGAATTACCGCGAGTTCTGGCCCGAAATGCTGGGAGACCTGCGGACCTCCTTGCACGCGGCGAGGTCCGCCGGCATGGCGCCGGAACAACTCTGGACCGATCCCGGCTTTGGCTTCGGCAAGACGCCGGCGCAGAACCTGATGCTTGTCCGCGACCTGGCCAAGGTCGCCGCCCTCGGCTACCCGGTCCTGCTCGGCACGAGCCGGAAATCGACGCTCGGGCTCGTGCTCGACGAACCGGATCCGCTCCGTCGCGGACCGGGTAACGACGTGACCGCCGCCTGGGGCATCGCCCAAGGTTGTTCGATGCTCCGGGTGCATGACGTGGCCGCGACCCGCCCGGTGGTCCGCATGGCCGACGCGCTTCGGCAGGCTTCGCGCCCGGCTTGAAAAACCGCTAATAAGCCCTTTTAAGAGGCAATCGGCAGGGGAATGGAGCCAGCAGTCGGACTTGAACCGACGACCTGCCGCTTACAAGGCGGCTGCTCTACCAACTGAGCTATGCTGGCCATCTTCCTTGTTCACAGGGTTGTTCACAGCGGCCCGGTGTCAATCCCGCCCTCGGTACAGGTGATTAGGGGTTGAAACTGCCTTCGATTTGGACGCAATTCTCAGACCCCAAGCCCCGCCCATGCGTATCCACGTTTCCCTCCTCGCCTTTTGCGTCGCACTCGCCGGCTGCAAGTCCTCGGTCGACTCGGCCAACATCGACACGGTCGTGGTGTCCTCGAATCCGACCGCCGCGGCTGTCCGCGTCAACGGCGACGCCGTCGGTCGCACGCCGACCACCATCAAGCTCGACCGCACCAAGAACTACGAGCTGCAGATCGGCAAAGGCGGCTACATCACCGAGACGACCGACCTTAAGCCTCGCCTCATCACGACCAGCGAAGGCATCGAGTTCGGCTTCCCCGCCGCCGTGAAGGTCAACCTCACCAAGGTGCCCGCCGCCGGTGAAGCCGGCGTGCCCGCCGCCGACAACCCGGAATTCAAGAAGCTTTCCAAGAAAGCCCTCGGCGAAGAAGCCGCCGCCAAGGAAGAACTGAACTCCGACCTCGCCGCGACCAAGGAAGCCGCCGCGAAGATCCAGGCCGCCCTCGTCGCCCGCGAAGCCGCCGCGCAGGCTCGCCTCGCCGAGATCGCCAAGAGCATCGAAGCCGCCAAGGCCGCCAAGGGTAAGGATGCCGCCGCCAAGGCGAAACTCGCCGAAGCCGAACTCGCCCTCGCCCAGGCCACCGCCGACGCCGAAGCCGCCCGCGCTTCCGCCGAGAAGAACATGAAGACGGTCGAAGCCCGCCGCGCCGCCCTCGCCGCGCCGGAAGCCAAGGTCTCCCAGGCCAAGGCCGTCGTGACCCAGGCCAAGGCCGCCGCCAACTCCGGCGAAGACCGCCTCGGCAAGCTCGAACAGAACTACGCCGCCGAGATGAAGTCGCTCAAGGCTTCTCAGGACAACGCTTCCATCGCCATCAAGGCCCTGACCGCCCGCGCCGACGAACTCGCCCGCCGCTCGACGTCGAACGTCAAGGAAGTCACCGCCGACAGCGAGAAGGCGATCGCCAAGGCCCGCCTCGATCTCGCCGCCCAGAAGGACGCCGCCGCCAAGGCCAAGCAGGATGCCGACGCCAAGCTCGCCGCCGCCAACAAGGCCGCCGAGAAGGCGGTCGCCGACGCCCGCCTTGACGCCGAAGCCAAGCTCGCCGAGGCAAACAAGGCCGCCGCCGCCGCCCGTCTCGACGCCGAAGCCAAGCTCGCCGAGGCCAACAAGGCCGCCGAAGCCGCCAAGGCCGAGGCCGCCGCCCTCAAGTATTCCGAATTCAGCTCCCGCTACGCCCTCCTTGAGAGCAAGCGCCGCGCGAAGGCCATCTCGGAAGAAGACTTCAAGGCCGCCCTCGCGGGTCTCCGCAAGGAACTCGGCCTCTGAGCCGGGCTTCGCTCCGCCTCGCAAAGCCCGGCCGCTCGGCCGGGCTTTTTTGTTGGAAGAAAAAGCCGGGGACCGCACCTTAGCCTGACCATGTCGGAAACGCTCTCCCGCACGCCTCTCTTCGCCCTGCACGTCGAACTCGGCGGCCGCATCGTCCCCTTCGCCGGCTGGGAGATGCCGGTGCAATACACGGGCATCATCGAAGAACACATGGCGGTCCGCCAGACGGCCGGCCTCTTCGACGTCTCGCACATGGGCGAGGCCCGCGTCCGCGGCCGCGACGCCGCGAAGTTCCTCGACGGCGTCATGACCAACGAGATGTCCACGATCAAGGTCGGCATGGCCCGCTATACGGTGATGTGCCAGCCCGACGGCGGCTGCGTCGACGACCTGATCGTCTACCGCCTCGCCGACGACGAATTCCTGATCTGCCTCAACGCTTCCAACGCGCCGAAGGACATCGCCTGGATGCGCGCCCACATCGGCGCCCATCAGGTCGAGGTGCTCGACGAATGCGCCGCCTGGGCCCAGCTCGCGCTCCAAGGCCCGCGCGCCGAAGCCATCCTCGCGCTG
>Ga0315909_10007832_pt1 | contig 11840 bp, 17 predicted proteins | sample LakEriMetagenome_11_FD_203527 | JGI IMG/M metagenome (GOLD analysis project Ga0315909, IMG submission 203527) | Freshwater fungal communities from buoy surface, Lake Erie, Ohio, United States - Buoy 2 MA125 | ecosystem: Environmental > Aquatic > Freshwater > Lake | place: USA: Lake Erie, Ohio...
TGAGCGTTACGTATACAACAACTGCTACTTCATAAGGAGAGCTAGATGGCTCTTGTTCTAGCAGATAGAGTACAACAAACAGGTACGGCTAATACCACGGTTAGCTTTACTTTAAGCGGATCTGTGACTGGATTTCAGTCGTTTACTGCGGGTGTTGGCAACACTAATACAACCTACTACAGTGCATTTGACCAATCTGGAAACTACGAGGTTGGGTTAGGCACATACTCAACCACAGGCCCAACCCTTACTAGAACTACTATTTATGCGTCATCTAACTCTGGTTTAGCGGTTACTTTTGTTGGCACAGTTAACGTATTTGTCACTTATCCAGCAGGTCGTTCTGTTAATCAAGATACTTTAAATACAGCTTACGCCCCTCAAATTGGGGCTTCTAATGGGCTATTAATTAACAATCAAACTGTAGGTACTAGCTACTCTATACCATCTGGCTATGCTGCTACATCGGCTGGACCTATAACTCTTGGCTCTGGAGTGTCTGTAACCGTGCCTTCTGGTGGTCGTTGGGTGGTGCTCTAATGTTTGGATATGCTGCATTTGCACAATCGCCTTTTGCTACATTAGGTAGTTCTTCGGTTGCCTATATTGACTCAATTACAGAAATTATGACTTTAGCGGATTCAAATGTGGGTATTCGTGGGACTATTAGTTCTATAACTGAAGCAATGTCCGTAGTAACCGATTCTTACGTTGTAGTTGTAGACTTTAAGGGCGTTATTTCAGAGGGCATTGTTCTAGCAGATACAGCTAGTAGGATTTACGGGGCTTTAGCAAACATTACTGAAAACGTTAGTCTTGCGGATTCAGAAGGCGCTATTAAAGGTATGTTTGCTACAGTTTCAGAGCCAATTACTATGTTGGACTTTGCTAGTTACATCGGATGGTTTATAATAAATGATAATCAAACAATTACCTGGAATGCTGCTAATAATAGCCAATCAGTCACATGGCAAAATATTGGGAATAACCAAACCCCAAATTGGGTAGTAATTAACAATACTCAGGCATAGGAAATATATGGCATCAACGTACTCACCGTTAAAAATAGAACTTATGGCTACAGGCGATCAGTCTGGAACCTGGGGTGCCACCACAAACAGTAATTTAGAGTTTGCCCTTTCTGAAGCTATTACAGGTTCTGCTGGTGTGGATTTTGCTACTGCGGCAGACGTTACTGTTACTTTAACTAATACTAATACCGCTCAAACTGCCCGTAATTTGCGTTTAGATTTAACAGAATCTAGCACAGGTGTTGGCTATGTAGGCAATCTAATTCTTGGTTCTGGCTGTCAAATTGAAAAGTTATACCTAGTAAACAACAATACTACTGGCGCTAAGACTATTAGAAATACTACTTATAGCGGGGCAACAGTTAATACAATTACTTTCGTAGCCACAACAGCAACAGCTACAACAAGCTCTAGCCACGGATTAATTACTGGTCAAACTATCGTAATGACTGGCAATACTCCAGCTGCTTACAATGGCACTTTTGTAGTAACCGTTACGGGTTTAACAACATTTCAGTACACAATGCTTTCAACCCCAGCAACTAATGCTACGGTTGTAGGTTCATACACATCTACTGGCACGGGAATTACAGTTCCAGCTGGTACTTCAATGTTTGTATTTAATACAGGTTTAAACGTAGTAGACGTAGTTAGCGCTTTAAATACGTTAACAGTTAGTGGTACTTTAAGCGTGACTGGCGCAGCTTCTTTTGCGGCGGATACTTCCTTTAATTCTACTGGCGCAATTAAAGTACCAGTAGGCACAACCGCCCAGCAGCCGACAGGTGCTGTAGGTAAGATTCGTTATAACACTACGCTTTCTAGATATGAAGGTTTTAACACTGGGTATCCTGGTTCAACAGTTAGCACTATTACTTTTGTAACTACAACTGCAACAGCCACGACATTATCTAATCACGGGCTAACTACTGGTCAAGCTATCGTAATGACGGGCTGTACTCCAGCTGCTTATAACGGTACTTTTGCAGTAAACGTCATAAATTCAACGACATTTCAGTACACAATGCTTTCAACCCCAGCAACTAATGCTACGGTTGTGGGTTCATATACATATGGTACATATGCAGTTATTGGCGGGGGTGGTGCAACAGGTGGGGGCGTAGACCAAGTTTTTGTACAAAATCAAACTACGGTTACTACTTCATATACACTTACTACAGGATATAATGCTGAGTCTGTTGGACCCATTACTTTTAACCCAGGTGTATCGGTCATAGTACCAGCGGGTCAACGCTGGGTAATTCTTTAAGGAAAAATTATGAGTTCAGTTGTAATCTCAGGCGATACATCAGGTGCTATTACACTAGCGGCCCTTGCTGTTGCAGGCACAAATACTATTACTTTGCCAGCTAATACTGGTAATATGGTGGTAGATACTGCTACACAAACGCTTACTAATAAAACATTAACCAGCCCTACTTTTGGTGGTACACCAGCTGGGGTAGGCGTTTTAACTAGCGGCACTTCAGTTTCTACTGCAACTACAGCCTTTACTGCTTCTATTAGCACTACAACAATGACTGTTACTGCTGTTGCTTCAGGAACTATTGCCGTAGGTCAAGTTATAGCAGGTACAGGTGTTACGGCAGGTACAACAATTACAGCTTTAGGTACAGGAACAGGCGGTGTTGGAACTTATACAGTTAACGTCTCTCAAACAGTTACGTCAACTGCAATAACTATTGTAGGTTTAGATTTTTTAAACATTCCTAGCTGGGTAAAGCGTATAACCATTATATTTAACCAAGTTTCTGTTAGCGGTACATCAAGCACTCTTATTCAATTAGGGACTGGTGCTACTCCAACATATACAACAACTGGATATTCGGGCGGCGGTGCAATATTAAGTGGTTCAGGTATAGGTGGAGCAACATTTACAACGGGTTTTTGTTTTAATAATGCAACTGCCGCCGCTTTACTTAGTGGAAACATAACTATTACAAATATAACTGGAAATACATGGGTTGCATCAGGCAATCTAGGAGGAACTTCAATTATATTTATAATGTTGACAGGTGGCTCTATTGCTCTTGCGGCGGCACTTACAGCCGTCAGAATTACTACAGTCAACGGTACAGACACTTTTGATAGTGGTTCACTTAACATTCTTTACGAGTAAATAACTATGACAGCAACTATAAACGCATCAACATCCTCTGGGGTTATATTAACCTCGGATACATCTGGTAACTTAGACTTTCAGAGCAATGGCACAAGCAAAGTAAGCGTAACTTCTGGGGTTACTACAATTGCTAGTCTTAGTGTTACTGCTTATACCCCAACGGCTTCTTTACTTACTAGCGGAACTGCCGTAGCCTCTACATCAGGTACAAGCATTGACTTTACTAGTATTCCTAGTTGGGTTAAGCGTATTACTGTAATGTTTAGCGGTGTTTCTACTAGTGGAACTTCTAACTATTTAGTTCAAATTGGTTCAGGCTCAGTAACAACAAGCGGTTATACAGGACAAACTAACAGTGGGGGTGGTATATCGGCAAACTCCGCAGGATTTATTGTCTGTAACAACATCGGGTCAGCAAGCCTTTATGTTGGGTCAGTAACAATATTATTATTTAATTCAAACACATATGTAGAATCAGGTCTTGTCGGCCCGACTACTGGTGCGGCTTCAATGGCTACTTCTGTAGGGGCTGTTACATTAGGTGGCGTTTTAGACCGAGTTCGTGTAACTACAGTCAACGGAACAGACACTTTTGATGCTGGTTCAATCAACATAATGTACGAATAAGGATAAATCATGGCAGTAGTCATCAACGGCACAACAGGTGTCAGCTCCCCAAACTACCAGTCAACTGCTTGTATTTATGAAAATGCGCAGACGATTACGTCTAACTATACTGTTTCTACCAGCTACAACGCTATGTCAGCTGGCACTATTACAATCGACACGGGCGTTACAGTTACCGTACCTACCAGCTCACGCTGGGTCATCGTCTAAGGATAAATCATGGCTGGAACAATCGTAGCAAACACGCTCAACACCGACACCGTAGGCGGAGTATTTACCACAGCAAATGCTGTAACAGGCATTCCAAAGGCATGGGTAAGATTTGCTGGAACTACTGGTACTGTTGCTAGTTCATTTAATGTAAGTGCAGTTACTAGAGCCTCAACAGGTGTTTATACAATAACTTTTTCTACGGCAATGGCTAACGCTAATTATTGTGCAACCGTATCAGCTAGTACATCTGCAGCGCCTTCAGGCATTCTTACTGAAATTTTTACAAATAGTTCACAAGTAGCAACTGCACCATCAACTTCATCTTTTGTATTAGGTACGCTTACATATAACGCTGCTGCTTTTGCAGACCCAACATATGTAAATGTTGCAGTCTTCAGTTCATAAGGATAAATCATGGCAGGCACAATAGTCGCAGACACACTGCAAAACGGAACAGGTTCTACTACCTCGATGGATAATGCCATTAATGGTAGCGCAAAGGCTTGGGTATGCTTTAATGGCACAGGACCAGCAGTTAGAGGTTCATATAATGTAAGTTCAATTACAAGAACTGCATTAGGTAATTACACAGTTAATTTTACTAATGCAATGGCTAATACAAATTATGCTTTTTCAGGTAGTGTTGGATATGATACAACTCCAAATCAAACTGCTTGGGTAGCAGGTTTAAACAATACTGCAAGAGCCACTTGGAAACAAACAACATCATTATCAATTTTTACTGGATATGCAAATACACTAACATCTACTTCTGACCCATCAGATATAAGTGTAATGGTTTTTAGTTAATTAAAAGGAAATAAAATGTCATTAGTAATTATTTATACAAACTCTAACGGTAACGTATCTGTATGTACTCCAACAGGGGAGATGCCAATTGATAAAGTTCAAACTAGGGATACCCCGTCAGGCTCAATTATTGTTGATAGCGCTATGCTTCCACAAGGCGCAGATGCTAAATTCTTTGATGCTTGGGAACTCAACGGCACAGCCGTTACGGTTAACTTGGAAAAAGCCCGTGCAATTAAGCTGGCTCAATACAATGCTGCTGCGGTACAAGAAGCCCAAAAGCGCCAGTTAAATACTTTAGCTGCAATTGATAACGCAGTATCAGATGAAACCTTTACAGCCAAGCTAACTGCTGATCGTGTTTCTATTGCCGCTGCAACAACTACTGCCGAATTAGCGGCTATCTAAGGACACATTATGTCAGTATCTTTATACGGTAGTGGACAAACAGTTGTACAGGTAGCACAAGGGACACCTAAAACCGATACTTTTTCTACTACATCAGGTTCTTTAACTGATATTACTGGTATGTCAGTAACTATTACACCCTTAAGCATATCAAATAAAATTTTAGTTCAGTATTCGCTTGGGGAACTAATACCAAGTAATTCGGCTGTATATGGAGTTGCCTTATTAAGAGGCTCTACTGTAATTGGTGCTGGCGCAACTGCTGGTAGTCGCATTTTAGTTTCTACTGGAGCAATAGCTGAAGGCGATAGAGGCACTGGTCAATCTTTTACTTTTTTAGATAGTCCTGCTACAACAAGTGCAACAACATATAAATTACAAATCTATGTAAATGGTGGCTGGACTATATTTTTAAATAGAAGTTCTACAGACTCAGATAGCACGGTTTACAATCGGTCTGCCTCAACAATTACAGTCATGGAGATTGCATATGTCTGATTACGCACTTATTCTTTCTATTAATTATTTTGGTAAACAATGGTCATTAGATGGTAATTCTTATAGTGGTTTAACGTGGTTAGATGAATCCCCAAAACCTACACAAGCTGAACTAGATGCTTTATGGGAATCTACACAAACTGCAGTAGCTGCACAAAAACAAGCAGCCATTGATACCAAGGCTTCTGCACTATCTAAACTAGCCGCATTAGGTTTAACCGAAGACGAAATAAAAGCTTTGATTGGATGAGGCACAGAAAAGTGAACTATGCCCGATCCGTATGGAATAACAGAAGGAGTCAAAACTCTTAGCGGTAGCCTTGATGCAACTAGAGAGGCTACTAAAGGGCTGTCTAAAAGCATTGAAAATGCTCAGCACGATGCAACAGAAGTAGCTCAGAAGCAAGCTAATGAACGGGTTAGAGCAAGGCGGGAAGCAGAGTTTAAGAAGGAAAGAGCATTACTTAAGGCTTTAGATTCATGGCAAAAAAAGAAACAAATCTCCGATGAAGAAGCAAAACTAAAGATTGATTTTGTTAAGAAGCACGGTGCCAAAGAGTGGGAAGCGGTTTTAAAGATTAAGTTAGATATTGAGAATATGCAACGCAAAGACAACGAAGAATACCAGCATGATTTAAAAAAAGTAAGGCGGGTTCAGTTTTATTGCTTTGCAGCGGCGGCGGTAATAGCGTGGTATGTAACTTGGGGTTATAAATTTTAAGGATTACTTATGTTTCCATTAGGTGCAATATTAGACATTGGTGGTAAGATTTTAGATAAAGTCTTTCCTGATCCAGCACAGGCAGAGCAAGCTAAACTCAAGCTATTAGAGATGCAACAGAATGGCGAGCTGGCTCAAATTGCAGCAGATACTGCAGAGCAGCAAGAACTTACTAAAAGACAGCAAGCTGACATGGCTTCTGACTCTACGTTATCTAAAAACATTAGGCCAGCCACCCTTGTATTTATATTGATTGTCTATTCCACCTTTGCCATGATGTCTGCGTGGGATATTGAGGTAAACAATAACTACGTAGAACTGCTCGGTCAGTGGGGTATGTTAATTATGTCTTTCTATTTTGGAGGTCGTACTCTGGAGAAGATTATGGATATGAAAGCTAAAAAAGAATGACGTATGACCAGCTAGACAAACTGGGTATTGACCACAAATGGCTTGCCCCCTTAGAAGAAACTTTTGCTAAGTACGATATTTCTACGCCTGTTCGCCAGGCTTGTTTTATTGGGCAGTGCGCCCATGAGTCTGGTAATTTTAAAACCCTGCAAGAAAACCTCAACTACAGCGCCGAGGGGCTTATGAAAACCTGGCCCAGCCGTTTTCCTACTAAAGAAATTGCAGATCAATATGCACGTAATCCAGCTAAAATTGCTGGCAAGGTTTATAACGGCAGACTAGGTAATACTAGTGAGGAAGAGGCTGCTAAGTATTTAGGCAGGGGTTTAATTCAATTAACCGGCAAGGAAAACTATGCGAATTGCGGAGCTGCTCTTGGTATTGATTTTATTGGAAATCCTACTTTTCTAGTCGAGCCTAAGTATGCGGCTTTGTCTGCGGGTTGGTTCTGGAATAAGAAGGGTTTAAACAGCTTAGCAGATGCCTCAGATATTGAGACAATGACTAAACGTATTAACGGCGGCCTTATCGGTTTAGATGACCGTAAAGCTAAGATTGCCAAAGCATTATCTATATTAGGGTAATCCCGTATGCTACAAAAAATACAACTTAAACATGGGGTTAACCGTGACCAAACCAATTACGCTAATGAAGGCGGTTGGTTTGAGTGCGACAAAATTCGGTTTAGATCTGGGCAACCTCAAAAAATAGGTGGCTGGCTTAAGTATTCTGTTGCTACTATTATTGGCACTTGCCGTCAGTTATTTGCTTGGTTTGCGCTTGGCGGTGAAAACGTCATGGCTATTGGGACTAATGCAAAACTTTATGTAGAAGCTGGCGCTAATCTATATGACATTACTCCGTTACAACGCACATCTACAACTTTAGGTGCAGCTGCTGGTCCTTTTACAGCCACATCTGGCTCTAGAACTATTACTGTTTCTTACTCTACAGATACTGCTTATGATCCAGAAGTTGGCAATTATGTAACCTTTTCTGGTGCTACTAGCCTTGGCGGGGCTATTACCGCTACCGTTTTAAACCAAAATTACCTCATTAAAACTGTAGACACAATTGCTAAAACTTATACCATAACTTCTTTAACCGCAGCTACTGCTGGAGATACTGCTAATGGTGGCGCTACCGTTACAGCTAAATATGATATTGACGTTGGTAATGTTTTAACTGCTTATGGCTATGGCTGGGGAGCAGGTACTTGGGGTCGTAATGGTTGGGGTTTAGGTTCTGTAACGCCCGTACAGTTATTCCAAAGAGATTGGTTTTTTGACAATTTTGATAACGACTTAGTAGCTAACATTCGCAATGGCGCCCCTTATTATTGGGCTTTTAATGGCGCTTTTACTACTAGAGCTATTTTACTCTCGGCAGTAGTAGGAGCTACAGACGTTCCTGCAGTAGTAATGCAGTTATTAACTTCTCAAGGCGATAAGCATCTTTTAGCTTTTGGTGCTACTGAATATGGCAGCGCTGTATTTAATCCGTTATTAATTCGTTGGTCTGATCAAGATGACCCAGCAAATTGGACTCCATTACCAACTAACTCGGCTGGGTTTATCAAGGTATCCCGTGGTTCACGCATTGTTCGTGCTTTACCAACCCGCCAAGAAATTTTGGTTTTTACCGATGCTACTTTAAATTCACTTCAATTTTTGGGTACAACAGATGTATTTGGCATTCAAGAGCTTTCTGATAACATATCTATTGCTAGTCCCCGTGCCTGTATTGCGGTGAATAACATGGTGTTTTGGATGGGCAACGAAAAGTTCTTTGTATATGCTGGTAGCGTTAGTACTTTGCCCTGCACCCTTACAGGTCACGTATTTGAAAATTTAAATTATGATCAGATTGACCAAGTAATTTGCGGGGCTAATGAGCAATGGAATGAGGTTTGGTGGTTTTACCCAACAGGATCAAGCACATATAACAATGCTTATGTAATTTACGACCATTTAGACCGAATTTGGTATTACGGTACTATTGAGCGTACCGCATGGAACGACAGCCCATTACGCCAATACCCACAATCTGTTAACAACACTATGTTTACAGGAACTATTAGTACTACTGGTACTACTACTACTTTAAACGTAACTGAAATAATTTCTGGTGTTATTGCGGTTGGGGACGTTATTTCTGGTACTGGAGTTACTGCAAACACTATTATTGTGGCTTTAGGTACAGGCACGGGTGGTGTAGGCACATATATTTTAGATACAGCTCAAGCTGTTTTAACCCCCACTATTATTAGCACTAACGGATATTTATACAACCAAGAAGTCGGCGTAGATGATGACGTTTATCCAATGGAATCTTATATTTCATCTTCTGACTTTGATATTGGTGACGGTGAACAGTTTACGTTAATTAAACGTATTATCCCCGATGTGTCGTTTGACGGCTCAGATACTCTTGCAAACCCTAACCCTACGGTAACTTTTACTATGCGCCCTAGAAATTTCCCAGGGTCTAGTTACGGAACTTCGCCAGCCAAAAACGTCATTACAACTAACGTTACAAACTATACAGACCAAGTATTTATGCGGGCTAGGGCACGTCAGATGGCTATGGAAATATCTTCCACTGATTTAGGAGTTCAATGGCAGTTAGGCGCCCCTCGTATTGATGGCAGACCAGATGGAAAACGCTAATGGTCTATAACGTCCGTGCTCCTGCACTACCAACTCCTCCTGTTGAATATGACAAAGCGCAACAAGACCAGTTTGAAAATGCCCTACGCCTGTACTTTAATCGTTTAGATAACTACCTTGCTGGCTTATCTACGTCTGGAAGCACTGGAGGTTCTCAGCTGTATTTCCCTTACGGGGCGTTTTCTAGCAATCAAGACCAAACTACTACCGCAAACACCGCTACGTTGATGACGTTAAACACTACGGACTTTGCTAATGGGGTGTCTATATCTAGTTCTAAAATGACAGTAGCAAATGCTGGAATATACAACTTACAGTTTAGCGTCCAACTAGAAAACGCAGATAACGCACCCCAAGATGTTTTTATTTGGCTTAAACAAAACGGTGTAGATATTGTTGGCTCTACAGGAAAAGTAGGCATACCCGCTAGAAAAAGTCCTGGCGACCCATTCCACGGTATTTACGGATGGAACTACTTTTGTAGTATGACAGCGGGGCAATACATAGAAATTTACTGGTCAACAACCGATGTAGATGTAACCATCCAATTCTACCCCGCATCTGGTAGTCCTACTAAACCCGCTACCCAATCTGTAGTAGCAACTATGTCCTTTGTATCAGCGCTTTAATAGTGTTAAAATCAATCAATCTATCCCTAAGGGGCACGTATGAGCCTTAAACTTGCAGCAGAATACTTAAAATCTAAGGGTCGTGGACCTGATACCGAACTCATCCATATGACAAAGGGTGAGATTAAAGGCTTGCGTCAGCTTGCTCAAGCTCATGGTGGAGACTTAACTATTAACCCAGAAACAGGTCTTCCAGAAGCAGGGTTTTTATCTAAAATCTTACCTATAGTAGCCGCTGGTGCCCTTACCTACTTTACGGCTGGTGCCGCTGCCCCAATGCTAATGAGTGCTGGTATGGGTGCTACCTCTGCCGGTCTTCTTGCTGGCGCTGGCGCTGGAGCTCTTATAGGTGGTATTTCTTCCGGTTTACAAGGCGGAGATGTAGGCAAAGGCGCTTTATTTGGTGGTCTTGGTGGCGCTCTATCTGGTGGTCTTGGCGCTTATGGCAGCCCTACGGATGTTGCTGGTGGTTTAGGTGGTGAAGCTATTGTTGCAGAGGGAGCTAATGTTGGTAATGCTCTTAACCCTGATTTTAATGCTGGATTAGCAGGTACAACTCAAACACTTCCAAGCCCGGGATTTACCCCTGCAGAAATGGCGGCTGGTTCAGGAAATCCAATTACTAGCGGATATGCGCCAACTAGTGGTTTAACCCCTGCAGAAATGGCGCAAGGTTCGTTTAGGTCTGGAGTGCCTACAGTAGGAGACACCACTAGTGGGTTTGGGGCTAGTCCCGTTTCTCCAGCGCAATCTGCTGAAGCCATGAAAACTTTAGGCGATGCTGGAGTTAGATACGGTGGGCAAACTGCTCCTACTTATTACAGTGGTTTAGGTGACAGCATAGGCGACACAGTTAAAAAAGCTGGTATTCTTGCCGCTCCTGGAATTGGTGCTCAAATGGGCGCAAAAACTTATGACGAGAATGGAGTTCCAGTAGGAGCATCTGAGTCTTCTTCATTAGATAGAATTTCTCCAAACTTCCGTGCTCAAGAGCCAGGACAACCAAACCCATACTACACAGCAGAGTATGAAGACTATAAGAGAAATCCATACGGCATGGCTGGTGGTGGCGCAATTGCTTTTGCAAATAGAGGCATTGTTCAAAACCTTCCAAGAGACCCGGGCATGCCAGGTGGAGGCACATATAGCGACAACGACCCTAATACATCGAAGTTAGACGCATACAATGCAGCGTTATATCGTTTTAACAAGGCTAGCAAAAAAGCTGGTATCAAAGCCCCAGTACAATTTAAACAAGCGCAAGCTTTAGGCGATGTTGAAGAGGCAGCTGCTGGCGGAATCATGCGTGGTATAGGGGGTTATTCAGATGGTGGACGTATGCTTAAAGGTCCTGGCGACGGTATGTCTGATAGTATCCCTGCCACTATTGGTAAAAAGCAACCTGCCCGACTGGCTGACGGCGAGTTTGTTGTGCCTGCGGATGTTGTCTCTCATCTTGGGAATGGCTCTACTGACGCTGGTGCTAAACGGTTATATGGGATGATGGACAATATTCGTAAAGCAAGAACTGGTAAGAAAAAACAAGCGCCAGAAGTTAAAGCCCATAAATTTTTACCGGCATAGGGATAGGTATGAGCACAGGAGGAAATTTAGGGTCAACAACTGGAAAAACAAACTTAACAGCGCCAATAACGCCAATGATTCCGGGCGCCAACTACC
>Ga0315909_10007833_pt1 | contig 11839 bp, 24 predicted proteins | sample LakEriMetagenome_11_FD_203527 | JGI IMG/M metagenome (GOLD analysis project Ga0315909, IMG submission 203527) | Freshwater fungal communities from buoy surface, Lake Erie, Ohio, United States - Buoy 2 MA125 | ecosystem: Environmental > Aquatic > Freshwater > Lake | place: USA: Lake Erie, Ohio...
GGCGGCAAGAATTATCTAGCCAGCACTACTATTCACTAGGCTACGCAATTCAAACAAGGTAGCAATCACATCACCTTCGTGTAAAATAGCCTGTCCACCACGTGATCGCCATTCTTCGATGTTGCTAGTCCTATCATCTATTAGTATATCACCCGGTTGATAATGCACTTGTTTATCTACACTATAAGGTCCAAACCATACAGGAATCTTTGGCCAGCGTGATTCAATCCACTTGATCTTGTCCCAGAACACCCAAGGCACATTGTTGTATCTAGGAATAGCACTAAGGAATTTTACATCCATCTTGTGTTGTTTGGCCAGTTCGCAAACTTCTTTTACTAGTCGATCAGCATCTGGCATCATGGGTAGTTTGCTGTATAATCTAGGATCAGCTGATATCTTTGCCCAATCTTCATCATTATAGCGTTTGCCACCTGGTGTCCGATATCCCACTATTGGTTCAGCATAGGCATCAAAGTCTGCTACTACACCATCCATGTCTAAAAATATTGTTGCCATAGTTTTTCTCTTAGTCTAATTCATATTTGATGCGCCATATGGCTATTCGGGTCAAAGGTCCTATCCTACCTGTTGGTTCTAGACCTTTTGATTTTTGGAATGCCCGGATCTTTTCTTTGGTGCTGAGATCAGGCATGCGTTCTCGACATATTTTACGATACTTGTTTATAATATTTATTAAATTACAATCCTTGCCTGTAACAGCATCTAAGGCATGATCAGTAAGTGTCTTGCCAGTGGTTCCATATGCTACTACATCACCTGCGGTTTTGGCAGTATCTACTGTTTCTGCTACTGTCACAGCGGTGGCACCTGCTCCCATGTTACCTGCTAGCATGGTCGCACAGCCTTGTAGTAGCAAACAACAGATGATTACGAATCTTATCCCCATTTGAGTAAAAATGCCGTGACTAATTCTGCTGAGGGCACGTTCATGACCATGCCTTCGTGATGCATGCGTCCCTTGGGCAAATGCGCCTCCATCCAACGATATATACCCCGTTCATTCTGTATCCACCAAGCGAAGTCTGCTATGACTATCATGTAATCACTCCAGCCAACTTCTTCTGGAGTGACTACGATAAATCTACGACCATTGGCTCCGTCTAATAGGCTCATAGGTCAATATACTGTAGTCTAAAACTATCAGCCTGCGGTTCATGACCACTATAGCCACGTGGATTACATACCACACGTGTTTCACCTATCACGTAGTCAAATGGCTCATGTGTATGTCCATGTGTCCATAACTTAATCTGCGGGCGGTAAGCGATAAAGTCATCTAGATCACTGGCAAACGCACCATTCATTATCTTGTCATGGGCATACTTAGGATGCACACTTTTCAAACTAGGACAGTGATGTCCTACCACTATGTATCTTTTATCAGCGTTGTCGCTAACAACATGATTGACATAGTCCATGCTCTTGTTATGTAACACCACTGTGTCTTCTGGTGTTAGTCTTGCAGGCTTACCCCATTCATTCAATGTCCTAGCACTGTTCTTGATAGTCCTATAGTCAGTCATCATACTATCAACATGATATAATGTAAGGCTATCTTCTTCATTCATGTTTGTCCATAAGGTCACACCAATGAAAGTATACTCTCCGATGTCTATGGTTTCATCGTCTAAGATGTGTAGATTGTCGTGGGCTAATTCACGCTTTAAGTGACTAGTAGTATATTGGATATCATAACTATAGTGCTCGTGATTACCTAAGACATATATAACCTTAGGAAAACGCTCACAACATTCACGAAAGAACTTCCTATATCGTGCATCATGATGATGCACACCGTTCAGGTGTTTAGCCACACAGATGTCACCACTCAATACCAATACGTCAGCATTCTCGGTGTTGGATAATTCTAATGCGCCAAATTCTAAGTGTAGGTCACTACCCAATGCTAGTTTCATTTAATCAAATACCAATCTATAAGTTTTAATACTTCAGCACGATTCGTGCTGTTCCATAAGTGTGATGCTCGCGCAAATCCTATGTCACCATCCTGTTCCATGCTGACTGCGATTTTTGGGAATGAGTTATAGAAAGCCTGTCCTATGCGATAATCAGGATTCTTCAATACTTCAAACATATATTGTTTTTCAAACTCCTCAAATTCCTGCATGGATATCTTCATACTTCCACACCTCTCCTCTCTTTCTCAACTCTTCGATTAACCCGCCATAGGCAAAAGTATACTGCTGATCTAGACGTTCTAACATATTTACACAGTTGATTATATGCGATGTTTCCATGTTAGCTATCAACAAGATTTCACGCTCTTTAGTCAGCCATGTGGTGCGATGATATCTGCGATATTCCTTGAAGTCCTCATTGCGGTCTGTGGTTAGTATGTCCCAGACTAATTCTTTAGTTTCTTTCATGTCCACTCCAATAAGAACTTGCTACACTCTGCTTCTTGAGTAAAATCTAAATAGAACAATTCATCATCGGTCAGCACGCGAACGTCATATCCATGGGCACGCAACCAACCAGGGATCTCATCCCAGACGAAGTAGCCGTTTTCAATGCCAAATCGGGTGACGATCTTATCTACCAAGTGATCACTGAGCTGTAGTCTCATGCGTATTTCAACTTAAATAAGAAATATTTCTTTTGATCTACTATGTCATGATTAGGCAAGATGCCATCGTAGTCATAGTATATCTGTAGGCCATAGTGTTCAGTGAGCCAGAACTGAAATTCAGATTTAGGCAATCCCGTAGCACGATAATCTAGTTCAGCCCGCTGTAACATCTCCCACCAACGTCCATCATCACCTGCCAGGGTGTTTATGCGTTCTTGTGGTTGGTATAGCTTATTGTTATTTTGTGAAGACATAAACACCTTCCCATTTTTCACGTCCTTCAGTTTTATTGTTACCAACACCAGGGCGTGTGTTTAATATCATACGGATAGTTTGTTTGTGTTTAAACCCTAGACTTTCAGCAGTGGCTATCCAACGGTCCACAACTTTGAATTCTTTGTTACCATAGCTCTTATAGTCAGCGATGTTGGTAGCAAAGATGCCATCTGCGTTCAGACCCTTATAGATGTTCCGCATAGTAGGTGCCACATAACCTTCAAACCATTCGTCTAATGTTGTATAGCGATTCATACACTGCGTAGGCTCATCACAGTATTTTTCCAAGTTGAAGTATGGTGGGCTACTAAATGCCAAGTCTACGTCTTCTGGCTCATACTCTTCGCTGACAGCCTGTATGATCTGTCCGCTGTTACCAATGGCTTCGTGTATTAATTTATTTAAGTATTTCAAATATCCAACTGTCTCAGTGTTGGGATCGATACCTGTATAATTATAGTTCATCTTGCTGGTAGTGACCCCTAACAAGCGACCACCATAGCCAGCTGAATAATCGTAAACCTTACCCCACAGAGTTGGACATAACCACTCAGCCAAGGTGCGAGCATTTAGGGGTTTGAAGTTCTGTATGTTCTCACCTGTGACTAATTCTAATGCCCTACGCAAGGCAGTTGGACTTACTAGATTTTGTCCTTCACGATATTCAAAGCAGATCTTGATAGCACGTTCTAGCTTGCGATCATCTAAGAAACGATCACGTAGGCTATTGCTACCACGTCCCTTGGGTTCCGCTGTCATCATGTTTGGGAACAAGAAACGATTGATAGTCTGCCCTTGATTATTGCCCAACCCCACACGATCATCTCGGACCTCATTGCTAAGAGTATCATACAAAACTTTGATGTCAGTGACGAGACCTTGTTCAGTGTAGTAGTCAATGGGCACTATGTTGATACTGCGATAGATCGCAAAAACTTCTTTGATAGTCTGTTCTGGTGCGGACTGATAACCAGCTTTGGTATAGCCAGCCAGCTGTTCTGCTACACCTTCGTAGCAGGTAAAGGTAGTTTCACCTTTGAGGCGGGCATGTGTGGCATACTGTTCAACTCCCCACGTTTTATGTAGTTGTTCGATCATGCTAATATTATACACTCAACCTGCCGTAAAAGCAAGTGGAATTTAGTTGACAAAAACCAAAAAATACCGTATAATATGGATTATGAAAAAATTAGAAATCAACGACGTCCTACAGTGGACAGGTGCTCCACTGATAATCACAGGACATACCCTAAACGCTATTGGCCCCTCGATGTATCCTTGGAATATCCTGGTATTCTTTTGGGGCACAGCCTGCTTTTTTGCTTGGTCAATTAGGACCAAAAATCGTCCTCAAACCCTGGTAAATTTCATCAGTTTGAGCATAGGCTGTTATGGTATTTTTTCGGCATTTTTTGGTTGACATTTTGGTAAATTGGCTGTATAATGTTTACATACAATAACAAAACAGGAGCAAAAACCATGAAAAAACTAACATATTATTTCAAAGTAGGCGAACGAGAGTATAAAGTTAAGGCTGAAACTGCGGGAGATGCCATGCAATGGATGAACCGCCAGGTCATGGATGCCCTAAATATTGGCCCTTACGCATGGATGGACAGCGTCTTACCACGCACTTATTACTGCTCTGCAGGTAACTATTGGGACTAATAAAATCAATGACTTACAAGGCCTTAATTTTGGTTGACAGATTGGTAAAAACCGTGTATAATACTACGTATAAACAATAAAAAAGGAGCAAGACTATGTCAGTAAAAACATTTAAAGTAGCAGGTATTAGTTTACATAACGGCAAATATAAAGTGCGTTATGCCAACAATAAAAGCCGTGCTAAGGTATTAGCTAAAAACGGTCATACTAACGTAGAGTTAGTTGTGTTAAAAGAAGCTCTTCCTAAAGAAGATATTATCGATCAACTGTTGAACCATACGTTCAAAACAGCAGAAGCCAACGAAGCTATCAAGGCTGAAGCTAGAGAACTAGGCTTCAACGTATAAGGTTATGGGTCGGGTTATGGCCAGGCCGGTTATTATGCAATAAACTGTGTCAGAACTAAATGCAGACTAAGACACAGGCCCTAGTGGTAGCATACTAGTTTACCGGATTAAATACCCAGAATTTGATGTTGAATTAACCGCAAGCCAAACATCAAAACCCACCAAACAAGTCAACATCCCCAGGGCATTTGCGTCCTTTAGCTGATGACTATAAAAGAGAGCTATAAAATTGCCGCAAGACGATCGTTTGCTGGTAGCACTGGGTCTTTAATCCGCGAGAAACCAGCACTAATTTTTAAGAAAGGTAACTATGTTTACATCAGAATTAGGTGATCGATTAGTGGGTTATACTTGTTTGTTTACAGCAGGATTCCTTTTGGCACTTTATATCTTATAAGGAGATAATATGGCTATATACGATCCAGCAGATGATGCTCGCTTAGAGCAGGACAAACCCAAGACACGTATCGTGGCTTGGAGTATTTCAGCAGTGTGGGACAACGGTGAAACGGAACAGATCATAGACATTCCAGATGACGTGGCTATGACTGTGGATGAGTGGTTGACAGAAGTAGAAGAAGAACAGAACGAATTCAGTGGTGAGGGGATATAATTATGTTATTTACAATGCGTGGTAGATTCGCTAACAAACGGATATTCAATCCTAAAGACTTAGAAGACCTAAAGGCCTATAAGTATTTCTTAAAACACAATAATTGGGGTAAAAATGGTTGCCCGTTTGAGCTGGAATGGCCATGGATCAGTATGCCTTATATGATCGCACACAAGATAGCAGAACACACAGTAAAATCAGTTTAGGTAGTTCGCGCTGAGGGCAGGTTTTATTCCTTTTTCCTGCCCTTTCTTTTGGCTTAAATATCTGTATGGCCAGCTATTCTATAAACGCTAACTCTGTTAGCCAATCAACTCCAGTCCTAGCCCGTGGACCCGTTACCATCACAGCCCAAACCAGTGTATTTTGGCGTGTGGGCGAAAATCCCATCGCTGACGATCATTGTGCTCTGCTACGTGCAGGCTCTAGCCTACAGCTACGTATACCTGTCAAGTGTTCGAAAATAGCTTTCCTAGCAGTCAAAGAATCAGGATGGGTCACTGTGCATGAAGTCAACGGAACCAAGGCCAGTTGTTCGGCTAAAAGTTGATAAATAACTTAAATATTCCAGGGATTTTACGATGGCAACACAATTACTAATTTCAGTAGCCGGTGCAAGCACAGCAAGTGCGGCCCTAGTTAGCACCAGAGTTAAAGTAGTCAGCAACGTGGCCTGCTATTATGCAATAGGCACAGCACCAGTGGCTTATACTACAGGCAACTGCCAACTGCTACCAGCTAACACCGTGCGTGACATTATCGTAGGTGAAGGCTCATATACCAGCACTTGGACACAGTTAGGCAACGTAGTAACCAGCACTTCAAGTCCAAAGATTGCATTTATCACTTCAACAGCTACCACAGCTGGAGTCACAGTTACGGATGTAGGCACTGTAGATTTTGCTAGAATCGCTGACTAGAGAACGATAAAATGGGAGTTCAAAACCCTAATTCGACTAGTTACGTTCATCCAGACGAACCCAATCTACTAAATCTCCATAAGTCCATGGAGTATAACAATCTAGGGCAACCCGTCCTACGTGTTATGGCCAGTTTTGGCGGAGGGTATGGCAACACCGCATATAATAATAATCCAGCTACAGACGCATTTGGACGATTAAGAATTAGCGAACCTTTTACCTTATTCGACAGTAAATTCGACTATCAGGACAACGGCAAGTTCAGCAACATCACAGCCACAGGTGGCACTATCACAGCAGATGCGGCCAATAGTGCTGTAAATCTCGGAGTGACTACAACAAGCGGTAGCAAGGTCTATAGAGAAAGTTATCGCGTGATGCCTTATCAACCAGGTAAAAGCCTACAGACTATGTTGACCTTTACCATGGAATCACCCAAAGCCAATCTACGTATGCGTGTTGGAAATTTTGGTATCAACGATGGAATATATTTCCAAAGCAATAGCGCAGTCAGCAGTATAGTTTTAAGATCTAACAGTTCCGGCACGGTATCTGAAACCATAGTATCTCAAGCCAATTGGAACATAGATAATTTAGATGGCACAGGATCCAATGCTAACCCTAGTGGCATGAGTTTAAATTCAGCCAAAAGCCAGATATTCTGGAATGATATCGAATGGTTGGGAGTTGGTAGTGTCAGATCAGGTTTTGTTATAAATGGTCAGTTTGTAATATGCCATGTGTTCCATCATGCGAACATGATCAATGGAACTTACATGACACGTGCTACATTACCTGTTAGATATGAAATAGAAAATCTAGGCACGACCACAGGTAATTCTAAACTTAAACAGATCTGTGCGACAGTGGTAAGTGAAGGCGGATATCAACAACGCACACGCCCAAGGACTATCAGCAGGACCACTGCTATAGTGGCTAATCTTACCAGCACCGGCACTTGGAGTCCTATCTGCAGCATTAGACTAAGGGCAGGACATGAAGATGCTGTGGCCTTACCGGGTAAAGTTTATGTAGTAGGTGATGGTAACTCCAGCATATACGAATGGGCATTAATACGTAATGCTGTAGTAGGTGGAGGCCTTTGGCAGGTGCATCCAGATGATCCTAACATAGAATTCAATGCCAACGCCAACAGTTTAAGTGGAACATACAGCGTAGAAAACTCAGCCATGTTCACCAGCACCAACCAAAGCAGTCCGGGCAGTGGTGAAGAAGTAAATTACAATTTTGAACAACAGCTGGGCCGAGATCAGACTCCAACCAGCGATACACTTACCCTAGCAGTCCGAGCACACGTTATTTCAGGTGGCGGCGGAAACTGCTATGGTAGCCTACAATTCTTCAATCTTTTCTAGTCAAATACACGGTTTTAAATAGAATAGTTTCGTTAACTATAGCTTACAGTGATAAATAAAACAAAGAGAGCTTATTTGCCAGTTTGCAGATAAGGATATGTTGAGAATGAAAACCGCAGAAATCTTACGTAAACTAGCAGACGTTATCGATCAACACAGTGATGACAGTCGTCCCGCAAATTCAGTGCCACACGCAGAACTAGCACCAGTTGAAGTTGATCACACAGACAATACAGAAACAACAACGTTCGTGGCACCCCTACAGGCCAAACTTGAACTGCTGAAAAAATCAGTGGGCGTAGACAGCGTCTATGATCAAGAACAGGGCTGTGGCTGTGGATGTGACCCATGTGAATGTGGCCCAGACGAATTAGAACTAATCAAAAGTCGTGCAGGAGTTCCAGTAGCAGCCGTTCAAGAAATGGCAGATGATGAACCCCTTGAAGGCTAATCATGTCAGTATATGAGTTCTTTACCAGCAGGAACAACGGTGCTAATGTTGCCACATTCGTAGGGCAAGCAGGACGTTTATTCTACGATGGCACCAATGGCGTCATCAAACTAAGTGATGGCACTACACCTGGTGGCACATTTATCCCCTACAACATCGCAACAACAACAACCATAGGTGGTATCAAAGCAGGTGCTGGTGCTAACGTAGCAGCTGATGGTACCTTGACTATCGACACAGCAGGCCTACCACTCAGCTTTGGTAACCTAACGGTCAATGATACTACCATGAGCACAGTCAATCCCAATGCTGATTTGATCCTAGCATCTAACGGTACTGGTAATGTTGAACTGGTCGGTAACATACATTTCCATACTACAGCAGACCCAAGTGCTATTCCATTCTTCACCGCAGGTAGCGATGGACAGATACAGATACTAGTGCCAGCTGCGGATCCTGCGGCAGGTGCTGTAAAAATCGTAGGTAGTTCAACTGGTGGAGTGATTCCTCCATTGAATACTGGTGTGATGCTACAGCTGACTGGCAATACCAACGATCCAAGTAGATTGTATAACGACGCTGTCAACAACTTTTCTGCCTACGTTGGTCGTAGACTGAATGGCACCCTTGCTAGCCCAACGGCCATCCAAGCAGGTGATGAAATAATCCGTATCTCGAGCACAGGGCATAATGGCATTAGTGTGCCGGGCACTGGTAGTGCTCGTATCTTGTATCAAGCGATCGAAAACTATACCCCAACAGCAGTGGGCACGAATATCAGCATTTGGACTACTGCCATAGGTAGTAATGTCCTAACCAAGACAGCTACATTTGCAGCGGCAAGTGGTATTACAGTAGACAAAGCCACGGTTACAGGCAACCTGACAGTTGGTGGTAGTATCATTGGTAATGCTGTGGCAACTGTCGCTACCTTAGGCAGTGCTACTATCACGGGAAATGTTTCCGCAGGTAATGTAACTGTTAACACCAATGGCACGCTTACTACTCCTAGAATTATCTACAGTGGAACTGGTGTAAGGGTCATACAAGATGGTATTTACGCTAATCTACAGTTTGGTGTGGACAGTATAGTCCATCAGTTTAATCCAAGTGGTGATGTCATAGTTAGTGTAAACAGTTATGCCGCTGGAGCACAGATCACATTGATCATCAGCATGGATACCAGACGCACCATTAACTTTGGTGTTGCGGCGCCCCGTAATTCAACAACTGGTGCCACTAGTATAGCAAGCACATCTTTAGTTAATAACCAATGCGTTCAGCTAACCTATACATGTATTGATGGCACCGCGGCCAATACCTACGTGGCGGTTTCTAGAGTTTAATCAAACAGCTTGACAATCAATATCTTTTAAGTTTATAATAGGGATAGACCCTATAAATATTATACTATGATCTTTGGTTACGTATTACTTCTAATTGCGCTGACTATATCAGCAGTAGCGGCCTTCTACAGTATCGCTGGGCTTACTGCTATATTCGCCGCGGCATTCTGGCCAATAGTCATCATGGGCGGTGTGCTTGAACTTGGTAAAGTAGTTACCACAGTTTGGTTACACAAATACTGGGATCGTGCGGCCTTACAGTTCAAACTATATCTGGTTCCAGCTATCGCTATCCTTATGTTGATTACCTCAATGGGTATATTTGGATTCCTATCAAAAGCACACTTAGATCAGGCAGTGCCCGCAGGTGATATCAGTAGCCAAGTGCAGATATTTGATGACAAGATCAAAACAGAGCGTGATAATATTGAAGCGGCCCGTAAAGCACTCAAGCAAATGGACGCACAGGTTGATGAAAAACTATCAAGAACAACAGATGACAAGGGAGCAGAACGTGCAGTCCAAATCCGTAGATCACAATCTAAAGAGAGAACCACGCTACAAAACGAAATAGCCACTGCGCAGAAAAAGATTTCAGCACTACAAGAACAACGTGCTCCTATCGCTAGCCAAGCACGTAAAGTAGAAGCAGAAGTTGGTCCTATCAAGTATATCGCCGCACTGATCTATGGTGACAATCCAGATGCAGGTTTATTAGAAAAAGCCGTGCGTTGGGTAATCATCTTGATCGTTTTGGTATTTGATCCCCTAGCACTTGTGTTAATACTAGCCGCTGATCAGACATTTGAGTGGCATCGTCCACGTAAGCGTTTACCTATCGATCAAGAACAAGAACAACACCCAGGGTGGAAACAGCAATGGATACCTACTACCGAAGATCCATGGCATGATATCGAGCCCCTGACTGAAGAACAGCTAGACAAAATCAAGCAGGAATCAGGCGTAGACCAAACCAGCGATTTAAAAGAGTTAGATATACCTGTGCTTGAAGGTGAAGAAACACAGGCTCAACGCCTAATAGATGAAGCTGAAGCTAAGAATCAAACACTCACACGCGAACTTGAGGCAGTGAAAGCAGTCGCTGAAAACCTAAAAAAAAAGTTCGTGAACTTATTAACCAACCCCCTAAAGAAAAAATAGTAACGCAGGAAGTCATCAAGGAAGTTCCTGTAGAAATAATCAAAGAAGTCATAGTAGAACGTCCAGTTGAAGTAATAAAAGAAGTTCCAGTAGAGATAATCAAAGAAGTCATAGTAGAACGTCCAGTTGAAGTAATCAAAGAAGTCTATATCGAACGTCCTATCCCGGCACCACAACCCGTCGTAGAATTACCAACTGCTGATATTCCATATGCTGACCCACCACCTTTACGTGGTCGTCCAGCACCAGCCACAGACGAAGAACCTATAAATCCCATACCTAAAGCGGTAGTTATAAATGAAAATCCTAATCAGATAGTAATACCAGACTTTAGTATCAATGCAGAATCAACTACACCAGTTAATGCGGGATTTGGCACTAGTTTTCCCACAAATCCCGTCAAAGGTGACATGTATCTGCGTGTAGATTATCTACCCAGTCGCTTATACAAGTGGAATGAAAAGAAATGGATAGAAGTAGACAAATCCAAGACTGATAGCTTTGCCTACGATCGTGCATATATACAACATCTAATAGAAAAGATTGACAGTGGAGAGTATGACATCGATCTACTCACAGACACTGAACGTGATCAAATCAAGGAGTATTTAAATGACCAATCAAAATAGCAGATTTATTACCTATCCCAGCACAGTAGATAAGGTGCGCAAAACTGTGATGATAATAGATATCAAACCAGCAGATTTTATCGTGCTTAACGAATTCCTACAAAAATCAACTAACGATTTTGATGTCTACTTGTATGACGGTGAATCACATGATTTGGAATGGTTAAATCACGTTACCAAAGACTGCGACCATGTGCTGATAGATGACACCAGCCAAGTAAGGATCACACCAGAATCTACCAATGTCCGATATGGAATTGGATTAGAATATCAGACTCCCTATAGTTACTTTACCAAACTGATTGACACTGTTGATGCAGTTAGTGTATAATTACATAAATAATATACTAATATAATCAAGGAAAGGATTGGATGGCATTTGAAAATTCATTAAAAGGCAGCACAGTTTACGTCCGCAACGACAACGTCGAACAGGCT
>Ga0315909_10007836_pt1 | contig 11838 bp, 20 predicted proteins | sample LakEriMetagenome_11_FD_203527 | JGI IMG/M metagenome (GOLD analysis project Ga0315909, IMG submission 203527) | Freshwater fungal communities from buoy surface, Lake Erie, Ohio, United States - Buoy 2 MA125 | ecosystem: Environmental > Aquatic > Freshwater > Lake | place: USA: Lake Erie, Ohio...
CAACTAATGGAAGAAATATGACCTCTAAAGGGTTGACTGAGATAGTTGCAAATACTAAGTTTAACCGTGAATTGTGGGAGTTGGCATCATCTTATTGATGCCACCCCCTTCACTTAAAATATTAAAATTATGAAAGCAAAATTAGAATTTGATTTAGACGATTTTGATGATAGAATGGCACACCTACGTTGTGTGAAATCTGAAGATATGGCGAGTATCTTATTTGAAATGACAACCAATGCTCGTAAAAGAATTACAATGGGTTATGATGAGAGTGATGAGTTTTACAGAGGGGTTGATGTTGTTTTTGGGAAGTTACGAGAATTGATGGATAAACATAATATTGACATAGACGAATTAATACGATGAAAACAAAATTTACAGACACATTTTTTGATAGCTTCAAAAGAATGGTAAACCGACAAAGATGGTATTGGAAAACCTACGACTTATTTAGATATGACCTACCAAACTTTTTCCGTAATCTTTGGTTGTTCCGTAAGAACTTATGGAATCACACTTGGTATAATGGAGATGGTTCTATTTTGCCTTGGGTAAAAACTGCTGTTGATGACATGGCTTGGAAAATTGAAACTCGCGGACACGAAGTTGATGAGAGCCGTATGAAGAAAGTTGCGAAGATGAAACGACTTTCATATCTCATTGATGTTTGTGTTCACGATAAATTCATTGAAGAGGCTGAAAAGGAGTTGGGTATTGAAATGATTTTACACGAGTGGGAGTTCGTACCGGCAGAAGGGTATGAAGGTTCTTATGAATTGTTGGATAAAGATACTCCCGAAGAAAAGGAACATAATCATAAAATCTTGGAAAGGTCTCACCAAATCCAAAAGGAATATTGGGAAGAACTTTGTTACATCATCAAGGGACAGGACTATGACTTAATCCGAGAATCGGGTGAGGATTTTTATAAAGTTCTTGATGGAACTGATATTCGTGGATGGTGGGATTAATTAAAACTATATAATATGAGTACACATAATATGATAATGTTAGAGGATTATCTCTACAACAAAAAAAAAGAAGCACAATCTTTACAGGAAAAAACAAGTCAAAAAGATTATTTCAAAGGTCAAGTGGATATGATTGATGAATTACTTCAAGAAATGAAAAAAAGACCCATACCATTCTAAAAATTTGCCTTATCTTTGTCCCATGATTAACAACATTGAATTGATTAAACCGTTATTGAATTTTGAGAATGAGGGTGATTTCTATATGCTCTATGTGTTCAAACGTAAGAAAGACCAACCCGAAGGTGAAAGAGATAATCATCAGTCGGTAAGGACCATCAAAACTTATTGTGTTGATAGTGTTGAGTATTTGGAAAAACGATACGATGAGATTAAACAACTTTGTGAGATGTTTAAAGCTCGTGCATATATCCACGTTCAAAAACAAAACCATAAGGATGTCTCTTTGGAGATGATGGTATCTTTAGCTGAAAGAATTCGTAATGGACAGAACATTCAGAAAGGTTTATTTGATTCAGTTGTTGGTCAGATTAAAACTTATGAGAAGAGGTGGATTATTGATGTTGACACCAAAGACGAAACTGAATTAAATGCGGTTAAATTTGCAATCAATAAGTTTTGTAATCCGGAAGGAGATAAGGTACATGCAATCATCCCAACTAAAAATGGTTACCACATCATTACTGATAGATTTGATGTTATGGAATTTAAAAAACATTTCCCTAACACTGACCTCCAAAAGAAAAATCCAACTTTGTTATTTTTACCTGAAAGTTTAACTTAAATTTATTATCTTTGTCAAATGGAAAGAAAACTTGCTACTATTAGAAGAATTGCTGACCTCTCACCGATTGAGGGGGCGGATAAAATTGAACTTGCAACCGTAGATGGTTGGAAAGTTGTTGTTGCAAAAGATGTTGGACACAAAGTTGGTAACCTGGTGGTTTATTGTGAGATTGACTCATTTTTACCAATTAAAGATGAGTTTGAGTTCTTGCGTAAATCTTCATATAAAAAAATGGTTGACGGGACAGAAGGGTTCCGTTTGAAAACAATCAAATTGAGAGGACAAGTATCACAGGGTTTAATTCTACCCATCAATGTTCTTCCTATCACCCAATTTGCTTCTGGTCATAATTTACCTGAAGGAATGGATGTAACAGAAATGTTGGGTATTGTTAAATACGAACCACCAATCCCTGCTGAACTTGCGGGTAAAGTTAAAGGGATGTTTCCATCGTTTTTACATAAGACAGATGAGGAGAGAGTTCAAAATCTTACATCTGAATATGAGGAATGGAAAATCCAATCCAAACATCAATTCTATGTAACGGAGAAGTTGGATGGTTCATCTGCAACATTCTACCACAAAGATGGTGTATTCGGTGTATGTTCTCGTAATCTTGAACTTTTGGAAACTGAAGGTAATACCTTTTGGAAAGTTGCTCGTGAGTTAGATTTGGAAAACAAACTAAAATCAATTAGTAAAAATATCTGTATTCAGGGCGAACTCATCGGAGAAGGTATCCAAGGGAATCCATATAAAATAAAAGGTCAAACCGTTAAGTTCTACACTGGATTTGATATTGACGAACAAAAAAGAATTTCTTTTATTCAGTTTATTGAGTTATTACGGAGAATGGACTTGGAAAGTGTTCCGGTATTGAGACAGAATGGAGAGTTCCAATTGCCTGAAACTGTTGGTGATATGTTGAACTTTGCTGAAGGTAAATCGGTATTAAATCCTGACACTGAAAGGGAAGGACTTGTTATTCGTTCTATTGATGGAACAATTTCATTCAAAGCAATTTCAAATAAATTTTTGATTAACGAAAAATAGTCGTATCTTTGTCAAATGAATGAAGTTCTAAACAAATATTTTGAGGAAGGGTTGGTGTATAAACAAGTACATCCGACTCTTCCTTTGACTATATGGAACTATACCGAGACAGTTCAATACGAAGGTAAGTGGGATGAAGTTACCCTACAAACTCGTGGATTGGTTACTGATGGAAATGGGAAGGTTGTTGCCCGACCATTTAAGAAGTTCTTCAATATGGAGGAAGGTAAACACACTGCAACTCCTGACTTTGACGTTTACGATAAGATGGACGGTTCTTTGGGTATATTATTCAATTACGAAGGTGAATGGGTAATGGCGACTCGTGGTTCCTTTACTTCTGACCAAGCGGTTAAAGGGTTTGAGATGTTACAGAAGTATGATTATCAAAAACTACATAAGGACTACACTTATCTATTTGAAATAATATACGATGAAAACCGTATAGTTGTAAAATACCCATACGAAGATTTGGTATTGCTCGGAATGATAAACACTGAAACTGGATATGAGGTTGATTTATATGGAGAGGATGTTGATGTTAGATTGAAAAATTTAATAAACAATCTTGGTTTCAAAGTCGTTAAGAAGTATGACGGTATAAACAATTACTCTGTCTTAAAAGAAATGATAAAGGACGATGAAGAAGGTTTTGTTGTTCGTTTCTCTAATGGTGATAGAATGAAAGTTAAGGGTGAGGAGTATCTTCGTCTACATAAGATAATGACCAATGTATCTACCACTGCGATATGGGAAATGTTAAGTGAAGGAAAGGATGTTTTGGAATTGTTGAAAGATGTTCCTGACGAGTTCTACAAGAAGATAAGGATGTATGTTGCGGATTTAAGATACGACCACTATCGTTATGGTGAATATGCTGGTAAAATACACGACTATTTCCGATACGGTAAGTATGGTGATAGGCACCCCGAACCATCAAAGAAAGAGTTTGCATTACATTTGGATGAATGTAAGACCCACCCAAAGATAAAAGCATTATGTTTTTTGATGTGGGATGGTAAGAGTACTGATAAAGTAATATGGAATTATTTAAAACCTGAATATAAAAAGTTATGAATGAAAAGAATTTTTGGGCAAATTTTATTATTGGAACTGCAATAGTATTGTTTGCAATGTGTATAATTGCTATCGTATTGAAAGACGGTGGTAAAGGTGCAACCTATGTTGGTAGAGAAAAACACGTGGTAACTAGTGTTAAACGACACACACCAAGAAGTGTTCAGGATGAAATGAATTTGTATTATGATGTTACAATTGATGATACAACGACATTCAAAACACTAAAGAACTATTCAGTTGGTGATACAGTATATTATGAAATCTATAAAATAAATAAGTGATGGAAGTAAGCATGGACGGACTAAGAAACCATTTGTTAAGAAGTTATAATTCTTTGGTTTCTAAATTAAATAACCGAATTGATGGTGACGACATTGTTGATTTGGAGATTTACGATATTGAAAGGGAACTTGAAGGTATTAGAAATTGCGTTGTTACACTAGCATTCACCTCAATGGAAGGTGAAGGTGGGTGGAAAGCGATGGACGAGAATACTCACTTTGAGCGATTTAATCCTGAGGAAGAGTTGGAAGATTAAAAATTCTATCGTATATTTGCGATATGATATTAAAAATTGAACAAGATATAAAGGGAGTATTCCCAAACATTTGGATATGTTCCGACCCTCACTACAATCACAAAAACATTTGTAGGGGGACAACTAATTGGAGAACTGAGGACAACCAGGTACCTGAAGAACAAACTCGTAACTTCCCAACACTTGAAAGGATGAACGAGTCAATCTTGGATGGTATCAATTGGAATGTGGGTCAGGACGATATATTGATTTGTCTTGGTGACTGGTCATTTGGTGGATTTGAATTCATTAAACAATTCAGAGATAGAATTGTGTGTCAGAATGTTCACCTTGTATTAGGAAACCACGACCACCACATTGAGAGAAACCGAGATAATGTTAAATCATTATTCAGTTCAGTATCTCATTACTTACGAATTGTGGTTATGGAACCTGTTAAGAAAGGTGTGACAAAGCGTCACGAGTTCGCTTGCATGCACTACCCAATTCAAAGTTGGGACGGGTTAAATAAGGGAATCATTCACCTTCACGGACACGTTCACTTACCAAATGAAAGAAAGTTCGGTAAAGGGAAGAAAATGGATGTTGGTTTTGATGGACATCCTGAATTTCGTCCTTATAATTTGTTAAGGGAGATTGTTCCGGTAATGGAAAAAAGAGAAATGTTATCAGACATGCCGAATGACCATCACCTTGAAAGATTGTTAAATGCGGACAAGTAATATGAAAAAAATGTCGGACCAAGAAATGATGAGTGAGATAATCAGGATAGAAATGATTTTAATAAAATCTATCTTTGAGGGACATAAAGCTAGTACTGATGATGTCTACCAACCATTGAGGGAAAAGATTAAACATTATAGAGAAAAATTAGGAATAAGATGAAAAATAAAATAATGCTACTTGTACTTGCCATTGGTTTAATGGGATGTGCCGACGAAACAAATCGCCAAAAACATTTACAATCAATTTACCCACATTGTAAAGTGGAACCAGCAACTGGATTAATCCAAAGAGATGGGTATAACTTTATTGTGATTGATACGACTAATCAGATTATCGCAGTTAGTTTCTATCCATTCAGTGAAACAAAGATAATGGATTTAAGAAATATTAGATAATATGAAAATAATACCATTCTTTGATTTGACTTGGACTGATGACTTCAAACAAATTGCAATCATCCCAACAATATTCATAACCAAGAGTTATGGAACACGATACAACTTTGGAATTAACTTTTTATGTTTTGATTTCGGATTATGGATACTAATAAGAAAGTAAGAGTATTAGAAGATTTAAGTAAGTATAAAGATTATCTTACTGTTGGAAAATTGAAAAAGTTTTTGGAAGAACATCCTGAACTACCTGATAATGCGAATGTCTTAATCCAAAGGGTTGAAGATAGGTATTATGAAGAAAATGGTTGGGGTGTTGTCTTAAAGGAAGGTGACCATTATCATATGTATAAAGAACAGAACTATCGGATGAATGAGGAGATTAAGAGGAGAAAGAATGGGGAACATCCAAAGTATGAAATGGAAGACCCATCAAAATTCATAGTTGAATTAGATGACACAATGAAAGACCAATATCATCCTGGATGGTGTTGTTTAAAATATAAAGATGACGATAATCTTTATATTGATTTACATTATTAATTCGTATATTTGCCGTATGAAAACACTATATATCGTTAGAGGTTTACCAGGAAGTGGAAAATCAACATTCGCACAATCATTAGGTTGTCCTGTGTTTGAGGCTGATATGTTCTTTGTTAATAAACAAGGTGTATATAACTTTGATTTTACAAGAATTAAAGACGCTCACGCTTGGTGTCAAGAAATGGTTGAAGACCATATGTTTAATCAAGAAGATAAGATTGCGGTATCAAATACATTCACCCAAGAGTGGGAGATGAAAGCTTATTATGATATGGCAAAAACTTATGGTTATACCGTATTTTCAATCATCGTTGAAAACCGACACGGAGGTGAAAATGTTCACGGAGTTCCAGTAGATAAGTTGGAGGTGATGAAAAACCGATTTGAAGTTCAGTTATAATGAAAAAGGAATACATTACCTGTTCAGCAATATGGTATAAAGATTTACCAACACAGACATTTCTACCAAAGAATGTTGATAAGGGTGTTGTTGTTTGTGGTCATCGTCACGGACATTGTATTGATATAATGAAAACACTTGGACAATTACGAAGTGTGGTTAATGGTCCTGATTCAGTTGGTGAATACGAACAAGGTTTTTTATCAAACCTTAATAAATTCTACGACAGGTTTGAAGCGATGAGAATTGCAATTGATGCTGGTCAGGTGGAATACGACAAACTATACAACCCGTTAATAGGGTTATTCTCCGAAGATTTATATTAAATTAAACCCCTCACTTTTGAGGGGTTTTTTATTTATTTCAAATATTTATCAAATATGAAAATAAACACCAAAATCTCTTTACTTTTTAAAACTGTATCAAATTTATTTTTTGGTGAAACAAAAAAAGAAATGTCTGAAACTGATAAGTTTATTGACAGAGCAACGATTGTTTCCATGACTGATGAGAAAGGTAGAATTACCTATGTTAATGAAAAGTTTGAAAAGATATCAGGTTATAAATTAGATGAGGTTAAAGGTAAAGACCACTCAATAGTTAATTCGGGATTACAACCTGATGGGTATTGGGGTAAGATGTATGAGACGATATTAAGAGGTGAAATTTGGAATGATATAGTATGTAACAAGGCTAAAGATGGTAGTTATTACTGGGTTGATACATACATTAGAGCTCGTTTTGATGAAAACGGAAAATTAGAAGGATTTTCTTCAATCAGACAGGATGTTACCAAAATTATGGAACAATCTGTTGAATTAGATAGGAAGAACACTTATTTAGAACACGCCGCTAAGATATTAAGACATGACATGCACTCAGGTATTAACACCTACATGCCAAGAGGTTTGAGTTCTTTAGAAAGAAGAATAACTCACGAGGACATCACTAGTCTAAAAATTGAGGCTCCGCTTAAAATGATTAAAGAGGGGCTCAAACATTCACAGAAAGTTTATAGAGGTGTTTATGAGTTTACTAACCTAGTAAAGAAAGATGTTGTGTTAAATAAAGAAGAATGTAGTATCAAGGACATTCTCAAGGACTATTTGTCCTCGACGGCTTATGTTAGTCAAGTGATATTAGATGATAATTTGCCGACCATAGAAGTTAATGAACCATTATTCTGTACTGCGGTTGACAATCTAATTCGTAATGGATTAAAGTATAATGATTCCGACACCAAATTCGTTGAAATATCTTCTGACAAAGATACCATTTATATACAGGATAATGGTAGAGGTATAACCCAAGAAGATTTTAACCACCTATCTAAACCATACGTAAGAAAAGAAGGTCAAAAAGAAAGTGGAACTGGTTTAGGATTGAATATCTGTGTTGCAATACTTAAAGAACACGGATTTGAAATCACTTGTGAGAAAAATAAAATTGGAACTAAAATGAAAATCAAATACAAATGAGAAAATTATTATTGGTCTTTTTTTTATTGATGTCTTTTATTGGATATAGTCAGTATCCGATTAAAACGATATTTAAAGGGGACTCTGTTATTATATTAACCATTGAACAATCTAATAAGATTAATTCTATGATTGATAAAAAGGTTGCTGAAGTTAGAGAAATCAAAAAAAGAGAATTAAAACTTAAAGTTGCTAATGATAGTTTAACTGAAATTAATAAACTTTTAACTGAAAGTGATGCGAAATTACAACAACTAATTTCTGAACAAAATCAATTAATTGATAGTATCTATGGTTTTTTAATTGATACTAATTTTAACGAACAACACGTATTAGATAGTTTATGGTTTTGGGCATTAGGACCATCTTTAATTTATACCCAATACCCCGACGACTCAACAATATATGTAATGGATTTATCTGAATATTATTTGGCATATAGTGATGACGGATTCCAATTAACTAAAATGTCAAAGAAACAATATAAAAATTACAAAAAATTCATTGAGACTTATGGTGTCAACCAGATGGCTTGGTTTGAATTTAGAAGTAAAATTAAGATACATACATTAGGTTCACAGGATTATACAAATAGAAAGATTAAAAAATATAAAACTAGATGGAGATATAAAAAATGAAAAAATTATTAATAATTCCATTATTGCTTATATCTAATATTCTTTTTTCACAAGACACATTAGATGATATTAGAATCAATCCTAATTGGGTAAATCCCGATAAAAAATTGGATATGATTAGAAAGGATAGTTTGGTATTAGAGTCAAATATTATCACAGATGTTATTGATAAAATAATACCAAATTGGTCACCACCTGAAAAAATATTTGAACAACCAAAAGAAGAATTATCTGAACAAGATGTAAAACAACTTGAAGCCGACATTAAGTTTATGTCTGATTTACCACAATCATATGAAGAATTACCAAAGGAAGATTTAAAAAATGTCTTAACTCAGATTGACAATAAGATTACCCAATTAAGACAGGAAATTGATAAGTTAATAAAAGAAAGAGCTAATCAGGAAGTTATTAAAACAAAACAAGGAACATTAACTGTATTAGAAAAGGAAAAGAGTATCATTAATTTGACTTTAACTGAAGGTGAGTTAAAGGATGAAAATGGAAATTTAATTGGTGAAAACGATGAGTTAAAGATAGAACAAGATAAACTTAAAAAGTATCTTTATTTAGCACTTGGAGGCGTTGCATTACTCGGTCTCATTGTGGCAGTTGTTTTACAAAGAAAAAGAATTCAAGTCCAGGATGTTGAAATTGAAGAACAATTAAATGAAATTAATAAAAAGAATAGTTACCTAGAACACGCCGCAAGAATTATTCGTCACGATATGCACTCCGGTATAAACACTTATATGCCTAGAGGAATTAATTCATTAGAAAAAAGATTGACACCTGAAGATATCCAAAATCTTAAAATAGAAGGGTCTATTAAAATGATTAAGGAAGGACTTAACCATACCCAAAGAGTTTATAAAAGTGTTTATGAATTTACAAATTTAGTTAAACAAAATGTTGTATTAAATAAAACTATGGTTGACATTAAAGAATTAATATGGAAATACATCTCACCTAATTCATATAGTTCACAGGTTGAAATATCAGATTTAGGTCAGATGGATGTTAATGAAATATTATTTTGTAATGCTATTGAGAACTTAATAAAGAATGGTTTAACATATAATGAAAGTCAGGAAAAGAAAATAAAGATATATAACGAAAATGAATATTTAATAATAGAAGATAATGGAGTTGGATTTTCACAAAAGGACTTTGAAAAACACCTTAAAAAATATGCCAAAAGGGCTGATGTTACAGGGGATGAAAAAGGTCTTGGACTGAATATTTGTGTTGCGATATTAGAAGAACACGGATTTAAATTAAGTTGTGAGAATACTACCGAAGGAACTAAAATGAAAATAAAAATAAAATAAATGCCATACGTTTATAAACATATCAGGGTAGATAAAAATGAAGTTTTTTATATTGGTATTGGAAGTGATTCTGATTATTATCGTGCTAATAAATTCTCAGAAAGAAATGAAATTTGGAATAGAATTAAAGAAAAAACTGAGGTTATTGTTGAAATTGTGTGTGATAATATTGATTGGGAATTCGCTTGTGAATTAGAAAAAGAGTTAATAAAAAAATACGGAAGAATTAACAATAAGACTGGAATATTATCAAATATGACAGATGGTGGTGAAGGAACTCTAAATAAAATTATTAGTGAAGAAACAAGACATTTGTTAGGAAAAGGTAATAGAGGTAAAAAACGAACAGAGGAATCTAGATTAAAACAAAGTGAATCGACGAAGGGTATTAAAAAACCTAAAGAACACGGTGAAAAAATTAGACAATATAGGACTGGTAAAAAAATGAGTGAGGAGAGTAAATTAAAAATTTCAGAAAACTCAAAAGGAAGAAGTAGTTGGAATAAAGGACTTACCTTTTCAGATGAAAGTAAATTAAGAATGAGTATATCGAAAAAAGGTAAAAAAAAATCGGGAGATAACCCTAACTCTAAAATGGTTATTAATATGTTAAACGGTATTTATTACGAAACATTAAAAGACGCCGCAAATTCAATAGGGATGGGGTATTCTAATTTCAAACAAAAAATAAAACAAAACAAAATAAATTTTAAATACGTATAAAAAAAATGATAGACTCAATTCTATTAGTTGATGATGAAAATCTTTTTCATTTAGTTTTTGAAGATTCCTGTTCTTTATTGGACATAACATTATCACTAAGAAGTTTGGATAGTGCAGATGAAGCGGCTAAACTATTTGCGGAATGGCAAAAAGACCCCACCAATAGACCAGAGTGTGTGTTTGTGGATTTAAATATTATAGGTTCATCTTTTGATGGTATTGAACTTATTAGAAAAATTAACTTTGAATATGGAAATCACGTTGTGATTGGAATAATATCATCAAGTAATGAACCAGATGAACAAGCAAAAGCAGTTCAGGCAGGGGCACAATTTTGGATTATAAAGTCAGATGAAATTGAACCTAGATTGGTTGAATTTAAAAAAGATTACGAAGGTTTTAAAAATAGAACGCAGGCATTTAAAATTTACAAATGATTGTTATAGATAAAAAAACAAAGTCACAATTAATTGAACTATTTCAAACTAAAAATATTGGTTTGGAAGGTAATATTGTTAAACTCATTGATTCTGATGGGGATGAGGAGTTTGCCACATATTTAAAACAATGTATAGATAAAGACACAACAACAAGAAGAAAACGACTTGAAATGACAAAACAGGTTCAGACACAAAACGCTGAACTTACCAAACTTAATGGTGAAAACCAAAAAATGATGGAAGAACTTCAAGAAACTTTAAAAAATGTTGAAGATGCTAAATTAACTTTTGAGGCTCAGAATATTGAACTTAATGAATGGAAACAAGAAAACATTAGGTTAACTGACAAATTACAAGATGAAATGTTAAAATCTGAACAGGCTAGAATTGCTGCGGAAAACGCGAAAAATGAAGCTGAAAACAATTTAGATTTAATACAAAAGAAAACTCAATTTGAGTTGATAAATAATATAGTGAGAGTTGCCCTGTATGTAATCATAGGTGTTGGAGGGATAACTACTGGAATTTATGTTTATTCTATGTCAATAGGGATGGATACTGATATTATAGGTTCTACTTGGAGTAATATGTTTGGTATTCTATTAACAAATAGTTTCAGTATTGTCGGGACAATACTTGGGGTAAAATACGGGACCTCACCTAATAAAGAAGAAAAATAAAATAAAATGAGTAGATTAAAAAAAATGTTAT
>Ga0315909_10007837_pt1 | contig 11837 bp, 14 predicted proteins | sample LakEriMetagenome_11_FD_203527 | JGI IMG/M metagenome (GOLD analysis project Ga0315909, IMG submission 203527) | Freshwater fungal communities from buoy surface, Lake Erie, Ohio, United States - Buoy 2 MA125 | ecosystem: Environmental > Aquatic > Freshwater > Lake | place: USA: Lake Erie, Ohio...
AAATAGATTCTATTACTTCATTTGAAAACATCGAAATCGATTTCGGAAGTTTCGGCGACACTAAAATTGGCGATTCATTATCCAGTGTACAGAAAAACTATTCCAAAAAACTATTGGAAATACAATTTCAAAATGATATGACCAGGAGAGCGTATAATATTGGATCAATATTTTTTGTATTTGAGAGCGACAAATTGGATTATATTATTGTCTTCAATACGAATAGAATGGCAAAATCATCTGAAACAAACTTAATCAAAATCAAATAAAAAACCTCGCCACGATTAAGTGGCGAGGGTTTTGCTTGAAACAATTTGTATTACTTGTTCACATTTATATTCAACGTCGATGGCATCGGTTTTGCCGAATCGAAGTCGCCCATCTTTCCGTATGAATCAACTTTTCCGTTTACAATTCTTACAAAATATTCCGGCAAGTGATTCTCATCAACTATAAACGCTTCGGCGGGGGCGAGGTTATAAATCAAGAATTCAACTCCATTTGAAGCACGGGTGCTCGATGGATCGCCAAGTTTTGAAATAACCTCAGCTTTGGTCATTCCAATGCTTACAAGATTCATCTTTTTGGATGTAGGTATCATACATCCAGAGATAAGAATCAATAGAATTAATGAAATTGTATTGATGACACACTTCATAATTTTTTACTTCACCTTACGATAACGAACTCCCGGTCCCTTATCCACTCCGGGAACTTTCTCAACTCCAAGATCACCGTACATTCCTTTGAGGATGTTGCCGAATGCTGGTTGAAGTTTTCGATCTCCAATACCACTTTCAATCAATGATTTCTGGATGTCTTTCGCCCCAAATGTATCAGGCAAACGTGAAAGAATCTGTTGAAACTCATTTGGTTTCATTTGTTTGATTGCCGATGCGGATCTAACTACGCCCCCGATGTTTTGATTTTTAGGACGACGACTCTTTAGTTTCCACTTACGAATCAAACCAGTCTTTTCATCCGTTTCGATTTCAACAATGAAACCTTTTTCTTCGTAAGCCTTTTGAGCATCCAAAACACTTTGAGTTGCTGGCGTAAGTGTTTGGGCGATGGCGACAACGTCAGTTCGTTGTTTTCGAGCCTCCTGCTTAATATTTCTTATTGTTAATCGAACCTCATCTTGGATTCTCTTAAGTTCTTCGATTGTTTTAATTTCCGAAATGTTAATCATAATTTAAATTATATGTGGGTTTCGAGATGAAGTTATCGATCATTTTTGAGCGGTCAACATATTTTTTCAAAAAATGAAAAACATCGAAAATCCTGAGCAAAACGATCAAATTCAACCGGTTGAACCTCAACTTCAACCTACCGTCCCAGATCAACCATCGCCTGGAGTACCCGTAGAACGTCGTATAAGGTCCAAGAAACCATCTTTACCCCGTCAATGGTCCCTTCATACCTCCAAAGACTTTAAACCCTTCTATTACCGATTGGGGGCGTTTCCGACGGTGGCGTATGAGAAGGTACAGAATTGGATCACGATGGGGGAGACGGATGAAAGTCTGAGTAAAGAGATTCTGTTTACTAGTGAACGGTATGTTTTGGTTGATAAAGTCCCAAGAGACATCGCCAGAGATTATATCAGGCAAAACCATTATCTCAAAGATATCAAATCTGCTGAGATACCATACGGTTTATATGTTTTTAGAAAACCAGAACACAAGCAAATGTATCTTAGTAAAATACCATATCCAGATAAATTTAATGCTTGGATTGTTCGCCCACGATTGGTTGGGGTGGCTATATATGGAAATCCGGTGGGCGTAGATGCTTGGAATAGCATATCTTCAGCGATCAAATCACATAATGAAGTAAAAGAACTTCAACGACTTTATGTTGCTGATCATATTCTTCACGCTATGAAGAATGGGGAAAGTTATTTGATAGCAAATTCGATCAAGTTGATCAAACAAGATCATCCAAATTTAAAATGCTTGTTAACATACGCCGCTCCGGAAATTCTTCATAAAGGAACGATATATCAAGCCTCCAATTGGAAGTTTCAACCAACTGGAAATATAGCAAATAAACAATTACAGGCATATTCAGAAAAGACAAAAGAAGAGTTTGCTTACGGTTGGACCCATTCAAGATCTCTATCCAGAAAGGGTATATCGTCTAATGAGGAATCGTTGAAGAAACATTTTGGTTATCCTGTCGCCATCAAAGAAACATCGGAGAAATTTAGATATATTTATATATTGGTAAAAGGAAGTAAACTTAAAGAGTTTATAGGTGGCGAGAAGAGGTTTATATCAGATAAGTTTCCAACGAAGAAATTCATTGACGAACAAAAGATTCGCTATTCAAAGATGAAAGTATGGTACAGCGAAAATGAATTCGTCGAATATAGCAGCAATCGAGATCCAGAAAAGTTTATGGTTCATCCGAACGAATTGAGAGATGAAAAAGAAAAACTTGAAAAGAGATTGGATGAAATAAAAAAACATCTTGATAAAATTATTTCGGTTTAACATTCTGAAAAACAATAATATAAAACCCCGATTTTTTCAATCGGGGTTTTTATTTTAATTTAGATCAAAACACATTTGGATGAAACTGGATACAACAATTCTAATCTGGGCGAGAATTGTTTATCATAAAACTTTGTTCTTAGAACGGAATTATTTATTTTATCAATAAGATTTTCAGAACTTATATATAATTTGTAAAGATCTGACCCTTTTGTTTCTTTATCAATTTTGTATAAATCTTCAATTAGAAAAACCCAATCCAGCTTATTTGAATCGTTTGATATTTTTATTTCAGCGGTTTCGATTTTAATTTTATTTTTTACCACATTATCTGATTCAATATTTTTAAATCCGAATTCAATAAATATTTGTTTCAAATCTGGTTTGTGAAGTTCAAACACTTGATCGAGAAAAATTTTTTCAAGGGATTTTTTGTTTGGATATAATCCGAGATCATATTTAAATGTGGCGGTGATTTTATAACAATATTTATTAATTTTCATTTGTTCTTTTTTATTCGATACTATACGATCGACTACAAAATAATCTTAACACGATTCTAAAAAACTTCAACCGCATAGCGTTGGGAATATTTTCTGATATACTCAAGTTTGCGGTTGACATTTTAATAAGATGTGATAGGATGTACAGCATAGTGGATGGGTGTAATTGATGTTAAAATATGTATAATTTAAATAATATAATATATTTTAATGCTGTTAAAATGGTTCTTAACATATGTGAAAATTTGATTTGGTATGGATCTGGACCTACCCAACAGGAATGAAATAATTTATAACAGAAAAACCACATATTTACATTTTTATATGTGGTTTTTATTTTGTTTAATATTTATTATTGCTGGTCTAATTGAATATGCTTGGATGTGTTCGGTTTGGTATGATCAAATTTTAATAAATAATACCACTTTGTAATCCTTAACCGGAGAAAAATCGGATATATGTTTTGGGTGAATGACAGGTGATCATTCGTCTAGTATGTTCTTTTAGTTCGTAGCAAATAACTTAAAGAAACATATGAACCACATAAAAACAAATCCACATCATCATAATCTTGGAAAGATACCTGATACATTGTGGAAACACAAAATAACCATAACAACCAGTTTAAAAAGCAATCACGCCAATGTATTTGGTGTTCATAAATTGTGTGGTTGTTTTGCCAAAACGATATTGAGACATCAAAAACAATTTGATAATGAACCACTTGGTTTTATATCGTTTGAGTTTACCAAGTCTGATAATCTACATTTTCATTCAATTTGGACACAATTAAATGGTGTTGATGAACTTAATGAAAGATTTCAAATTTCAAATGTACATCAACCGCTTTATTCGGGTGACAATGTTATGTCCGGATGGGGATATCGAGTGATTGATAGACAAATAACTGATTATATTCAAAAAACAAAATATGATGGTGATTGGATTTTGTACATAACAAAGAATCCTGATTTATATGTTTATTATACTCCATCGCTGATGAAATCAATCGAGGGCGCTAATAGAGCAATTGATAAAATAAATAAACAGATTGGATTGGTTGATGATAGAAATATTCATTTGTTCAGATATTTAAGTGAAGGTAGAAAGAGTCGACACAATGACACTTTCTTCGAACGATTAGAAAGTGGGGTGATGATATGAACGATCAAATGACAATTGAAAAGATGATCAGACTATTGCTGTACACGGCAAATCGACTAGAATCATATATTAACGATGGAATACCTGTATATGAGCCAAATTTAAATCCTTCTGAATTGATTGTGGATGAAGACTATAGAATTGATTTTGCTGAAAAGAGAATAAGTGACCGAAAGCGAAACAATGATAAAGATAAAGAACTGATAAAAAATATAAAACGATTTGCTCAGCGTAGAAAAGAGTTGACCAAAGCAAATTCAAAGAAAAAAACTAAAAAGTGATTATATTTAGACAAAGAAAAACCCGCTATTTAAAGCGGGTTTTTCAATTGCTTGGGTTTGGTGTGTGAACTAGGTGATAGTCTTTAAATAAGTATCTAAATATTTGAATAAACATTAATTTAAAACAGATTTGCTGTGTGGGCGCTGATAGCGCTGAAACTATCTATATTTTAATATATTTAATTTGATATTATCTTCAACCGCAACAAGTGCTTATTGCGGTATCAATTATTTATTTTATTTAATTCATTATTTTTAATTTAGATTTTAGAATTAATCAATCACATCAAGTTCATTAGGCGCTTAAAGCACGCAGTCGATAATTCAATTATACCGCGGTAGACCACTAAATGTCAACATATTTTAAATTATACAGGTTATTTTAATTTATTATTATTTCAGTATTCATTAAACATTTGGAATCTTTATGATGTGTTGGTATCGAAATAAAATCAAAAGCATTGTAGTTATGTGTTTTTAAATTATGGCGAGTTTTCTGATTTGATTTATTTCTCGTAAACATTTTTGATAAGAACAGATGCGTTTTTGTAATATTTTTCAACACCTCTTACCAATCTTGATTCTTTTAAGAATTTATATTTGATTCTGAACGCTCTTAGTTTCTTATATCTTGTCTGATCTTTCTTTATTTTACATTTTTTGATAAACTTATCCCATTGCTCATTTGTAAACCCTCTAAAATCATCTTTTATACGATAAGAATACACTTCAACATATTCAACCTGTTCGTGAATTAATGTTTTTATTTTTAATCTGTTGATTTCAGAGTTTTCATTTTTTGTTAAATTGATTTTTGAAACTAATTGTTGAAGGCTTTCAGGTTGCTGAATTGTTGATTTGATATTTTCTCGTTTCGATTTTAAATCTAATATTTCTAATGATATATTATCGTTTTTTGTGTTTATTTCTTTAATTTTATTTATTGCAACATCTTTTGTTTTTCCGGGAAGTTGACTTATTGATTCAAGAAGGTTTGAGATCATCTGATCGTTTCCTGTCATTTTTGTTTGAAGATTTTCGATTTTATGGTTTATTTCCAATAAATCTTTGTCGAAATTGTTTTCAGTCAACACATCAATAAAATCGATTTCTTTTACATTTTTTATAAAACTATTTTCAAATTCATAGTATGGATAACCACAACTATTATCACAACCGCGTCCATCGTTGTAATTAGAACACTTTATCCATTTGTCCTTTTTAGTTTTTGATACTATAATCATCGGTCCATTGCATCGAACACATTTTAATATTTTAGGAGAGAAAAGATTCACAAGCCCAATTCTTCCCTTTGTATATGTTGAAGAGTCTTTTAGTTTTATCTGCACCGATTCAAACATTTCGTCTGATATTATTTGAGGGTATATTCTTGTTAAAGAATCGTTAATTAGAACCCTCTTCTTTTTGTTTGTTTCTGGATCAACATTTAGTTCATAGAATTCCGTGTAACCGGTAACAGATTTGTTTTTAAGAATTTTTGTGATGTATGATTTGTGCCAATATTTCGAAGATTTTTTGTTTGATATAATAGGAACATTGGATTTATTGAGTATTCGATGTATCCCATTTGTTCCGATTTTTTGGTTTACAAACATATCAAATATTCTGATGATTGTTTTCGATTTTTCTTCGTCAACTACAATGTTGCCATCGTTTGATTTCTTTAACCAATGAGGTATTTGAGATAATTTAGCATTTTTGCCACTTAATATTTCTTTTCTTTTATTATTCCAAGACTCCCTTAGTCTTGATTGCTTTTTTACTGATTCTTCGTGACTTTGAAAAAGAGTTAACATCAAACAAATCATATCTATTTGATTGATCGTTACCTTTGAATAGCATTTTCCATCGTTCAGAGTTACTATTTTTATTCCAGATTTTAATATCGACTCCACCGTTTGGAACGCATTGAAAATTGGTTCTCTCGTAATTCTATCGATATGTTCACAAATTAATACCGACCCATTTTTTATCTTTTTTTCATCACATAGTTTTAAGAATCGAGCCAATTGAGCGCCTTTGCTTTTATTTAAACCACGGAATCCGGATATACCTTTGTCGTGGAAATTATCATCCGAAAGTATAAGTCCATTTTCGCGGCAATACCGCTCAGTTAATTCGAATTGTCGTCTTTGTGAATCGCCAAAACTCTGCTCCGGAGTACTAAATCGAATATAACTATACGCGATTGGTTTTAGATCAGTTTTTGATTGTTCTGGAGGATTCATTGTCCGGAGGATAGATTGTTTGAAGTAGGGGAATCAAGACAACTTGCTTCCGTTTGTTCCGTTTTCCCTACTTTAAGACATTCTCCAAACCCAAAAAAAACCCAACAATTTCGGTCTGTTCAGAACCGATTCCTAGTGTCAAGTCTTTTCTTATCTTTTTTTCCGGTCGGTAACGACCCAAACCTGTTGTCAAGAATTTTTGAGGATGGGTAAACTGAGGTGTGGATCAAACCAGGACATTTCGAACCAGTCCGGGAGTCCAAGTCTTACCAGTTCTGGTTGATATACCCCGGCGATTTAAACAATCGGCAATACCTTGGAGGGTTTTAACTCCCGCCTTCTTAATATCTTCGATAATCGGTGTGATTTTGATTCGAAATTCATTCTTCGCTTTAATTGCCCCCTCATTCATTAATTTGACGGATAATTCCGGATTTGGTCCGCCAAGTTTAACTCCCCTCGCTTTTACCATCTGGAGTGCGTTTCTAGTTCTCTCGCTGATCATATTTTTTTCTTTCTCAGCTAGAATAGCGAAAAGAGAGATAGTAAATCGGTCGCAATTTGGAATATCGCAGCAAACGAATTCAACTTTTGAATTCATCATTTTCAAAAGGAATTCAGCATTTCGAGATAAACGATCAATTTTGCTGCAAATCAAAACTGCGTTCTGTTTTCGGCACATTTCGAGGGCGAGACTTAATTGAGGGCGCTCAGAATCAGTTTTGCCTCCAGACTCAACTTCGATGAATTGTCCGATAACTTCCCCATCGTTGGATTCAGCATATCGGTTAACTACCGTCATCTGGTGCTGGATTCCATTTCCATCAGCCCCTTGCTTCGATGTTGAAACCCTCAAATAGAAAACCATCTTCTTCATACGAGCAGAATATATCGCGCCCACAGGTTTTCAACAGCTTTTTTCAAAAACTGATTCGACATTTAGAAAATTAAATTCTCTTAGCAGTTTAAAATCAACTGCCGGAATTTAATCATATTGATAATTTATGACCACTTTTGAAACTGATCGAACCTACAAGCGATCTGAAGTGTGGAAATTCTTTGGTCTCAACGAGAAAAAGACCAAAGGTGGAGCATACGCAACTGGATATGCTTGGGTTGATAAAAATCTTATAGTATTTGCTAATATCAATGTAGCTGGAAGAACTGGTCACGATTATCAAAATGTTTTTGATGGAAATAATTTTATATGGTGGTCAAAAACTCGAAGAACTGAAAGCAGTCCAGAAATTGTCAGGATGTTACAACCTGAAAGTAACATATATGTTTTTTATCGTTACGATGACAAGGCTGATTGGAATCATTGGGGAATTGCGGATGTTGTAGGTAAAATCGAGAATAAACGTATCCAAGATAAAAATGGAAACGATGTATCGTGCGTCAAAATAATTCTCAAGCTGAAATTAAATCAACTTAATACAAATTTTTCTAACGGCGATGAAATTAGTTTTATAGAGGGTAAATCAAAGCAGATATTCGTAAATGTTTACGAGAGAAATAATGAAGCCAGAAAAGCTTGTATAAATCATTATGGTCCAAAATGCCAAATATGTAATATTGATTTTGGTTTAAAATATCCGTCGATTGGAAATGGTTTTATTCACGTACATCATTTAAAAATGGTATCAGAAATTAATTCTGAATACAAAGTGAATCCAATAAGTGATTTAATACCGGTGTGTCCAAACTGCCACGCAATGATACATCAACGCAAAATACCTTACACAATCAGTGAAATGAAGAAAATAATATTTCAAAGCGATAAAATATAGCATCATTTTTAAACCAGATTGATAATATATGAGCAATCAAGAAAATAAAAACATTTCGCTTGAATCTCAGATTAAAAAACTAGATCAACTTATCAAGATTGAAAGCAACAAATTGCGTTGGTTTAAAATGATATGTATTCCGTTCTTTTTGTTAGAAATTTTTCTATTTACATATTATTTCTTAACTGTTCACAGTAAATAATTTTTATGTGTACAAATGGTTAATTCGCATCTTCGGTAAACAATTCAGAACAAGCGCTTCTAAACATCCAATCATCCACAAATTTAATTGATTGGAACACATTCAAAACGATTCAAAATTAACAATCGTTTGAAGTGATAATAAAAGCAAATGAACCAAACTAATTCATTAAAGCGATTTAATGAAACTTTTTCTTGAAATAGTAGGTAAATTCATATTTGTATTGGTTGTTTTCGTAATAATACCAATCCTTTTATTTATTACCGTAGACAACCTTGAACTTTATTTATTGGCAGGTTTTTCTGCTTTTACAATAATCGCTTTAGTTTTCGATAAGATTAAGAATAGAAATTTTCCAAAACATTTGCCGCCAGAAAACTTATCGATAAAAACAAATCAAACGGCATATGTTAGAATTCGAAAAGAATATGTTTACATCCTATCAAATATTTCAATGCCAGGGTTGATTAAAATCGGAAGAACCAATCGTAGCGTTGATGAGAGATTGAGAGAACTAAATAACACTTCGCTTCCAACTCAGTTTATTGTTGAACATACAATTGAAACAAGTGACAGCAAATATCTTGAGAAAATGGTTCACAAGAATTTCGAGAAGCATAGAGTAAATGAGAATCGTGAGTTTTTTAGGATTCATCACGAAGTTGTAATCGAGTATGCCAAGATAATCAACAAATCGCTAAATTGAATTCAATAACATTTATTTGTTTATCAATCCGATTTCGATATATGAATTATAATGATTTTGCCGCCTCAGAGTACAAAAGATTTATGAGTGATTCAATTGAAGAAAAAATCAAACAACGTATCGATGAATGCAAGAAGTTGGATATTCACAATACGTTGAGAGTTCTATTGTCAACTTATTCCGCTGACAAAATTAAAGAACTGGGGGTTTCAGAATTTGGAATTGATAGAATTGATATTGAAACCACAAGCGCTGGAAATGATAGCATTACGATTATAAAACGTGACGGAATTGTGTATCATTTTGTTCGAAAAACTGAAAAGATTGAGAAGTTTTCCACTTTTGATGGAATTGATGAGGTAACTATTCGTCTCTCGGTAAACTCTAAAATGGTTTTTAAATCTAAGTGGCAGCACAGTTATAGTATGGGAAGATGGGATTACGATTCAAAAGATTATCCTGAAGAAATATTGTCATATATTCCCGGCGAATGGTTTAACGATTTACTGGGAATAAAAAATCGAAAAATGAGTATTGAAGAAGAGTTGTATAAAATTGAAGCGGAGAATACTAGAATCAAAAAAATCAAAGATGACAAAGAAAACTTTGGTTTTTAATATGATTCGAAACCCTGAAATCAAAATGCAAATTGCGTTGATGCGATTGCAAATTACAACAATTTTGAAATTTAATTACAAAATAAATAAATAAATATAATTATGAAAACAATCAAGATTCTAATATCAATAATAGCATTCGCAAATCTAATTGTTCATTCGCAAGAAGTTCCGTTTGGAACGGTGACCAGACTTCGTAAAATCCAAGAAAGTCCAGTTCCATCTTCAGTAATATCATACAAAACAAACCTACTTGTCATACCATATAATAATGGACAGGATGTGCTTGAATTATCAGGCGAAACATTTGTAAAATCATTTAAAAGCAATTTTGGAACAGTAAACATTTCTGACACATTAAATGAAATTCCATTTATATTATCAGATGAGCGGTCACTATCATTTAAGATCGAAAATCAACCGTGGAAGAAGATTGTGTTGATTGAATACATTAATGATTATCAAATAGCAAAAGATAAAGTGTATTTCATTGGATACAACCAATCTGAATTACAACGGTATTTGATAAGGACAAGCGACTTTGTTATTTTTGAAAGAATAAAGATACCGTTTTTTTCTGATTCAGATCCAAGAATTTTTAAAATAAATGAAAGCATTTATATATCATCAAAAAATAGACTTGTCTACGACATCTATAAACTAAATGATTTTAATTCATTCGTAAAAGTTGAAACTAAACTCAATAACATTATTGATGGAATTCAGTTCAAAGACAGGTTTATATATCGCAGTTCGGATGGACAAATGATATGTTTAACTGATTTATTATTAAGTCAGTCAAAGTCAGTTGGTTTTGCGGCAGTCGATGATTATAATTTTATCGCTGGTTCAGATCTTGTTTTTATTTTATATAACAACCAGTTGTATTTTTCTTATGATGGAAACAACTGGTCGTCGTTTAATATTGAAAATATAAATTCAAATTCAAGAGGATTCTTAAAGTCAATTGCTTTTCACGATAAACATATTTTTCTAGTTGGAGACAAATTTGATGTATATAAAATAGGACCAATTATATCATCCAAAGCATTGTCGGTTGAATCAGAATTGATTCACGCTGTAAAGATCACTGGTAACATTGGTCAGCAAGTTGAAATATTGGCATCCGATGAATTGAATGGTGAATATAAGCCGCTCACATACTTCACACTTCCATCAACCGAATTCATTTATAATGACAACAGAACAAATAAGGCGAAGCAGTATTATAAAGTGCGATAAATAGTTATGGACGCCACAATTGGTTTAGGAATTATAGTTGGGTGTTCAATGATTTGCTTGACCGCGATTTATGTATTTACCAGAAATAGATGGAATTGGAGGAATATTTTGCTTTATTCATCCACAATAATAATATTGTGTTTAGCAATTTTTACATCAATATATTTAATCGAGAATAATCGAAACAAAAAGTATTTTGAGATTTCGAAAATTGAAAGAGATAAAGGGTTGGTAAATAGATTTTGGGGAATTAATTTTACAAATACATTTTCTGATGTTATATACTATAAAGGAAATCCTGATGAGATATACTCAAATAATAATGGAGGCATTACATTGGTTTACAATGGGTCAAGAAATGGAATTTCTAGAAAAGTAGAATTTAAAGAAAAAATCAGTGCTGAAGATAAAAATTCAACAAATGAAATAGATTCTATTACTTCATTTGAAAACATCGACATCGATTTCGGAAGTTTCGGCGACACTAAAATTGGCGATTCATTATCCAGTGTACAGAAAAACTATTCCAAAAAACTATTGGAAATACAATTTCAAAATGATATGACCAGGAGAGCGTATAATATT
>Ga0315909_10007843_pt1 | contig 11824 bp, 10 predicted proteins | sample LakEriMetagenome_11_FD_203527 | JGI IMG/M metagenome (GOLD analysis project Ga0315909, IMG submission 203527) | Freshwater fungal communities from buoy surface, Lake Erie, Ohio, United States - Buoy 2 MA125 | ecosystem: Environmental > Aquatic > Freshwater > Lake | place: USA: Lake Erie, Ohio...
GATGCTTCACCTGCGGGCCGTCTACCTCAACGGCCGATGGGACGAGTTCATCGAGCGCCACGCCGAAACTGAGCAAACTCGGCTATATGGCAAGGCTGCGGCATAGCGATTTGCGAGTTACGCCCTATTGACATCGATTTGCACGTCCACTTGTAACTCCTTTGCCGGTGACCGGCGTTGGGGTCGTGCTGGCAGTGATCCAACTGCGGATCGCCACCTCAACTCACGGTAGCGGCTCGAAATTGCGCGTGAAGCGAAGAGCCAGTGAGGACTGCCTTCCGGAGAGCAGTCCGACTGCTCTGAGAAGAGCAGTGCTTGCGACGTAAAGAATCGATCGCGTGTGTACGCCTACGCGCGCCTCTGCAGGAGCTGCACGCCGCAGCGTGACTGCTCATGGAAGAGCAGTTTGACTGCTCGCGAGAGAGCAGTCACAGCGAGCCAACCGATAGGTCTCGTCCACACGGCTGATCTAGGCTGCGCTGGTCGGCTCCGAGCCCGGAGCTGCTTGACCACAACCACGGAGCCTCGAAGCATGTCGACACCCACCAAGTTCTTACTGCCACCCGGCCGCTACCGCTGTAGCCTGACGGCCCGCCAGGGGGTCAAACAGTTGTCGGTCCACGGCAACCGCACGGCCCTGGAGTTGCAGGCCGTCGTCACGGACGGGCCTCACGCGGGGCATCCGCTGAAGTTTCGCGTTTTCGGTGAGGCCAAGATGCAGCGTGCCCGCGGCCTGCGGCGCGGCGAGTCGCTCGTGGCCGCCGTCACGCAGGTCGTGCTTGAGTCCGGGGTGATGGTCAATCGCGTGGTCGACTTCCGGGCCGCACGCGACATGTCGGTGATCGAGGTGGCCGACGGCTATGGCTCCGGCGGCCGCGGCGAGGCCTCCGGCGTTGGTGTTCCGCAGGAGGAAGCGCTGCGAGAAATGGCGGCCCTGTTGCGGGTTGCGATGAGTAGAGGCGCCGTGGTGTCGGGCAGCACGGCGGGGCAGGAGGCTACGTCGCCGCTGCCGCGGCCGATGTTCGCCGGGGAATTTGCCACTGGTTGTCATCGAGCCGGAAGCAAGGGCGGGCAGCGAGACCTTGTTGAGCACGACCACGTTCTGGGGCTGTATTCAGCTTGCGACCCCGCGGTGGCCACGGGCGGCCCTGGGTTTCTGGGGCTCTACCAGTATGGCGGCGACATCGAGGACTACCGTCGAGCAAATAAAGGCTCGCTCGCGGGCTACCGCGGCCGATGTTGGGCGCGGTGGCTGGCGATCGACCTCGACGGTGACGACACTGACGGCGCGCTGGACAAAACCCTCGAGGATGCCCGCACGATCGTCCGAACGCTGCTTGCCCTCGGCGTGCCTGCCGAAGCCATCCTCGTATTCTTCAGCGGGAGTCGGGGCATACATATCCTCTGGCCATCGGGTGTTCTTGCCGCGACGCCAAAGGATGGATTTGAGGGCACGGTCGGTCTCGTGTGCGAGGCCATCGCCAGGCTATGCCGCGTCACCATCGACCCGAACCTCTACAATCCGCTCGCGTCTTTGCGAGCGCCGAACACACGCCACGAAGAGACCGGCTTGTACAAGGTTCTGCTGCCAACGCGAGACTTGGGAACGTTGGACGCGGTGGCCGTCAAGGAATTGGCGAAGGAGCCGCGGTCTTTCGTCATGCCGGACTGGGTAGTGCGACCAGTGATGGCGCTCCATGATGCGTGGAGGATGGCCTGCGGAGTCGACGCCGGGGCACGCCGCAGGGCGGTGACCGTCACGAGCGGCGAGCGGCGAATCTTCGGTGACACCTTCGAAGTGATGGTCCACGGCGCCCCGGAGGGCAGTCGCGGCATGCGGTTCTTCAAGGCCGCCATGAACCTCCTCGACTTCGACTGCCCCGAGCCGCTGCTGCACGCCCTGCTCGAACCGGCGGCACGGCTCAGCGGCTACCCCATGAACGAGTTCACGGCCCAGATCGACGGCGCTATCAAGGCCCATGCCGGTCCGGGCACGGCTTCTGTTTGAGCGACACCAATCCCCACGGAGACCCTGACGATGATCATGACGAACCGGATGAACCGGAACGGCCAGCACGAGCCGGGAGAAAATGGCGAGGACTTCGGGCCGACCAACTACATTCACCGCCCGAGCCAGCTGGTGCGGCTCGATCAGTTTCTATCGAAGCTCGTTGAGGATGTATCAGTCGGCGAACCACCTCCTGAATACCGTATTGGTGACGGAAGTTGGGGCTCACTCGCGTTTAGGCCGAAGGAGGTGACCTGCATCGGCGGCGCCCCAAACACCGGCAAAACAGCACTCATGTTGCAGGCCGTTATCGATACGTTGATTCAATTCCCCAGACTGCGTGCGGTTGTTGCGAACGTCGAGATGGGCGAGGAGATGCTCATGGAGCGGCAGTTCGCTCGGCTTGGCCGTGTGTTCTTTGGGAAGATTCGGCGGCGAGAACGAGACGGCTTCTTCGCCGAGGGCATCGCTCGTGCTGCTGAGAAATTGCATGCAATTGCGGACCGCCTGACGTTCGTCCGCAGGCCTTTTACCATCGAGCAGATTCGAGAGGTCTGCCATGAACATGCCCCAGACCTCGTCTGTCTCGATTATCTGCAGCGATTTCGCCTGGAAACATTTCAAGGCGACACGAAGCAGCAAATCGGCGTGATCATGGATCATGTGCGAGCAATCGCTGACGGCGGGGCGGCAGTCTTATTGGCAGCGGCTTTGAATCGTCAGGCAAGCAGCCGAAACCAGTCGAGGGCGAGCGCAACCGACGATAACGTCAGCGACATGGCAGGCTTTCGAGATGGCAGTGATATCGAGTACAGCATTGAGGACGGCTACGTCTTGACCAAAACGGCGGGCAACCACGTGGCCGTCGCAGGCAAGTCGGAATACACCCCAACAAAACTTGTGCTCCGGCACGTCAAGGCAAGAAACGATCAGACCATGCACATCCCGCTGCTGTTCGACGGGCGTATTCAGGAGTTCACTCGGCGGCCTTGGGACGAGAGCGAAGACGACCAGGGACCGCGGGTTGCGACACCTCCGCGGAGGAATCCACTCCGAAGCAGCCTGAACGACACCTTCATGGAGGACGACAATGGCACAGTCTGGCTCTCGTGATGATGGTCGCCGAAAGGGGCGGCTCTGGAAGAAGATCAAGGCCCTCAATGCCTTCATCGACACGGCAGGTCCGTTCCTGCCGCCGTTGGATCGATACCTGTGGCTGGTGCTCTTCCGGCACGCCACGGACGGCCTGGTGAAGCGATCCCACGGGCGGCTGGCGAAGGACCTCGATTGTTCCGAGCGCACGATCCGGCGGGCCATGGCCCGGCTTGAGGATGCCGGGCTTGTCCGCGTCGTGGAGCGGGGCAGCCTTCGAGTCGGGGCTTCTACGTTTCTGCTCGGCGTTCGGGACATCCGGACGTCGCAGGGCGGGGCCGAGGAGTCTGAAGGGGCCACTGCCGAGCCAATGACAACCGGTCACCAGTGTCCTGTTATCGCGGACACAGCTGTGACCGACATTACATATACATCCGCGGCACGGGGGCCTGACGGCTCCCCCGTGCCGCTGGAGAAGGTTTGAGAGAAGGTTGAGAAGCCTACCCTCACTCAACTACTCGGAGGCCGCGCTAGCGCTCCCGCCTTCGGCCGATTCCGCGGCTGGGCCCTCGGGGGCGGCAGCAGCGGACTCATCGGTCGCCTCCGGCCGACGCCTGGCCAAACTAGCCTTCCCCTCGCAGTCCTCGTCATCGTGCTCAACCTGCCAATCGGGCCAGCCATCGAAAACGTCTTTTCCAATGCCCGTCAGCCACCTTCGTTCAGCATCCTCGTTCGCCAGTTGAGCCTTCTTGAGCTGATTGAATCGCTTCTTGAAGACTTTGTTGAGTCCGCTGGTCGCACCATTGCGTTCGGCCCGTACAGAACTGTCAGCAGATTCCAGGTTCCAGACCGGGCCCTGGTCGAGATGGTGCTGCCCCGACGCGTGGATCAGCCGGAATACCTGCACGATCGTCACCGCGTCACAGCCCCTGCTCGTCGCCCCGAGATCGGATAGGGCCCGGCCTACGATCGTCGTCCGCGGCTTCGGCAGCGGCTTGCTCTGGTTTGTTTCGGAGATCCAGAGTGATTGTCGCCAGCCGTGGACGTAAAAACTTCGCGTGTCGGATACGAGCCGGGCGGTGGGGGTGGGCTCGGCAGGGGCGGGCTCGGGAGCTGTCGATGGTGCGGCTGCGGTTTCGTGGAATTGGCTCGCGAGGCCAGCAAACCGGCTGCCCAAGCCCGTGAGCGTCGTCTCGATTCGGCCCATCCGTTCCCGGTCTGAGTTGCGCTCGTCACGCCCCGCCGCCAAGAACTGCTGCAGCACCTGAGTTACAACCCGCTGAAGATCGGCCCCATCCCGAATCGCCAGGTCTTCAGCCGGATGAGCATCGACAACACGCCCATCGTCCGGCTGAGGAGCGACCCGATCCGACGCAGACACGCTCTCTGCAGCGATCTGTTCGCTGACGCGCCTGGCGGCTCGTGTATCGCCCTTCTTCTCCGCCACGGCTCAGGACTCCCCTTTGCCGGAACGGGGCGCTACGGGCCTCCTGAAGGCCTCTGCGACGGGCATTCCCAACTGCCGCCAACGCTTCTTCGCCCTCTTGCCCTTGGCCTCGGTAGAAGCGACCGCGACGGCGGCCTCCAAGAACTCGGCACAGGTCTGCCTGACGGCCGTATAGCCCTCGGCGGTAAGTTTGCCTTCGTCGAATAGTTTTTCAGCTGCGAGGGCCGGGACGAGCGACTGGAGCACGAGGTCGCCCGCCAGGGAGCCAGTGCCAGCCAGCGCAGCCTGTCGGTCCTTGCCTGCTGCCTCCCGTGCGCCGCCAGCATTCGCCGCTACCCAGGCCGAGATGAGTGCCGCAGGCTTGAGCGGCTCCTCGAACTCGGCGCAGCGGCCCGGCGTGGCGGCGCTCAGGTACAGCTTCGCTAGCTTCCTGACGGCCTTCGCAGTGCCCCCGGCGAGCTTTCCCAACTGCTTCTCGGCCTTGGCCCCCGTTACGCCCTCAGTCTTGGCGACGCACTCCCGGGTCGCCTCGATGCACTCTCGGATAACTTTCCCCGCCTTGTCGCGAGTCTTGGCGTCCTGGAAATGCTCCCGCGGGTCTTTGCCCGGGGCCGTGAAGTGCCATTCCAGGAGCGTCGCCGCGTTGTAGACCAGCAGAGCTTTGCGGTACGGCGACTCTGAGCCGGTGCCGTCGCGAAGGGATTGCTCCCACCACGCCAAGTGCCCCAGAAGCCGCCCGATGATCGAATCGCCGGAGACGGCAGGCCCGGCGGTGGCCCCGGAGCGACCCGCGAGTTTTTCAAACCGGAGCTCGACTTCGCTGACGGGCACCCAGCGGAACCAGTCGACCCGTACGCCTTGGACGCTCGTCGGAACCTCATGCGGCCAGTCCGGGGGCACGAAGACCTGGAGCCTGGCCTCACGGCGGTGGGCATGCGCCTTGATCTGGGTCGCGATCTCCTGAAGCTCCACGTAGAACTCACCGGCCAGCGCTGTATCGGCTACCACGAGGCCATAGAGCACGTTTCCGCCATTGGACTCGCCGACCAAGCAGGCGGCGTCAGGGAGCCTCGGAGCCGCCTTGGGAGTGCGCCGGTAAGCCTCGCGGCTGGCTTTGATTGCCCGCCGAAGATCTTCGGGCCGATTGCGCCAGTATTCGATCAGGCGGCTTTCCAGGTCGCCCTGCTCAGAAAGTTCGTGCTGCATCCTGGCTGAGCCGCTGCCTGCGAGGGAAAAGAGCCCCCGAGGCTACCGGCGCTGGTGCGGCCGGGGCAACCGATTGGGGTTTTTCCCGGAGCTTGGGCGCAGAGCATGCCCACTTGCTGAGTCTAGCGCGACGGCTTGCGAGCGCAAGGCAGTGGCAGCATGCTTGGCGGCGAAGCCAAGCAGTCATTCGTAAAGCCCACGCGTGCCCCCAGGAATACGGGTCAACTCAAGGCCCGCATGCCGCCGTCCCGCCCCCGCGCCCGCCACAGCCGCGCTTACTCGCCCAGTATGCGAAACGACTGGCCGAGTGCGTTACTGTATCGCCGTAATTGCATCAGTTCGGTGCGCGCTAATAGATATCTTTACTTTTGCGCTGCCTCGGCTCCGGCTTGTTAACACCATAACTCCTCTCGGCCCCGACACCGCGCTCCGAAACCTTACCGTAGTGTCGCCAACCGCGTCCAACTCACCGCCTCCGAGCCACCAGCACCCTGTTCACCGGCTCTCCCTCCCAATTCCCAGCCTGGCAGCCGTCGTCATAGTCACTTGGGACCAGCTCGACGGTGAACCCCAACGCACCCGGGATTGGGCCGAAGTTGCACGACACTGAAGCAGACCGCCAGCCACCTCTTCGGCGGAGCCTTCGAGGTGCCGGGCGGCTCACGCATGGCTCCTCAAAGTCTAGCGCCGCGGGTGGGCTGCGCAAGGCTTCGAGCAGCGCCGTAGAGCCCCCCAGCGTGCCCTCTGGCGCCGCGAAGCCACGGCCAGCCCTCCATCACCGGTGCCCCCCAAACACCCGCCAGGCACGCGCTCACGCGCCCCCACGTGCGGCCAGCGCGGGGCCCCGGTTGCCATGCCTGCCAAATCCCTGGCGAGCCTCAGGCGGCGCCGTCCAGTTCGAGGGCCCGACAGGTCTCGATCCCGGGCAGGATGACACCCGAGAAGGTCCGCCAGACCTCGGCGAACGCGATTCCAAACTCGGGCCCGTGGGACAGCCGGTCGAACTCCTCGGGCGTCATGCCGGTCCCGCACGCGGCATCCAGAAGATGGTTCCAGGCCCGAGCGTGCGCCCATTCGTGAAGCACGACGTTCACGGCCTTCTCGCAGTCCAAACCGCGGTCCAGCTGAATCACGAACCGGCCCTGGGTCCTGTGGCAGCAGCCGTCCATTTCGGGGGCCAGATCAGCAGTCCTGATGATCACCGGGAAGGGCGTCGGGCAGAGTTCCCGCAGGCACGCCACCGTAACGCCGAACAGGTCAAAGCCGGGCCGCTTCGCCAGGGGGAGGTTCAGCGTGGCGGCAGGGAGCACGGGGGGCTGTTTGGGGCGTGCGACAGCGGAACTGAGGCAGGCGTGGCGGCAGACAAGAATGGTCTTCTTCATGGGAGCTGGCTCCTGGGATCTTGCCGGGACGAGAGTGTCCGGCTGATCTGCGCGAGTGTAGCGCCGCCAGAGAGACGCGCAAGTTGGGGAGCTGTGAACTGGGGCGGCGTTGTGAGTCTCGGCTGGCCCTGGCACCACAGGCTCGCCCGCGCGGTGAAATCGGGCTGCGTACAGCGTTAGGCGCGACCAGACCCCGAACCCTGCATGCCCCCGTGCGCGCCGTGGCCTGCTTCTTGTTCGCTCAGAACTCCTGGGCCGCAATCGCTAATTAGCAGGTGCCGGGCCGTGAGGCTCCGGAACTTTCCCCCAAACCTGGTGTTTCTGGTCGAGAGACGCGGTTGGATTAGATATCTAATTAAAAAAATCCCGTGGTATGGGCTTGTCGCGACAGAGCTCTGAATCACAAGGGACTAGGGTTCGCTGCTGTCTTTCAGGCCCCAGTTCTTCCCGCCTGAGCGTGCCTGGCCTGTTTTTCGTGGCCTGGATTTCGAAATCTGCCCAGGTTAATCCGCAACTTCGTGTCGCCAGAGCGTCCCGGGGGCCTGTGGTTGGTTTCGGGCTGCGCGGCCGGGCGCTGCGCTTTGTTGCGCGCTAGCTGCGAAGGTCAGCCATAGGATTCCTCGCCGGGCCCTGACTCCTGGAGGCTGCCATGCGTGAACCGATCCCCGAGGCTGACCTGCTCGAGCAGTTGGCCCGCGTCGTGAAGACCGCTGGCGGCACCGTGACCGCTCAAGACCCCCATGAGGTGAACGGCACTTTGACCGCCATCAAGGCCAAGTGGTTCCTCGGGGGCAGGAAAGTCACCGACAGCGTTACGTTTAGGCTGGTTCCCGACACCCATGAGGTGCGTCTCCGGGAGAGAGTTGTCGAGACCTCTTGGGGCCTGCCGCCACCGACGTTCACGGTGGAGACGACGGTCCAGGCTGGCACGCGTGTAGCAAGTACCCGGACGGACACGGCGGTCGGTGGAGGCGGCAGGCTGGAGTTCGGCAAGTTCCGGGACGCCGTGGACCAGACCACTCGGGACGCAGGCTGGAGGGTTGTGATCGACCTGTAGCGTCGTTCCAGGTTGCCGGGGCGATAGGCTGCCTGAGTTCTTGGTACCGGGGTGCACCCGAGCGCCTGGTCCGCCGCGCTTGGCCGTGAGGCGACGGTTGGCGACGGTTGGCGACGGTTGGCGACGGTTGGCGACGGTTGGCGACGGTTGGCGACGGTTGGCGACGCAGGCGCGCACGGCTGGGAGGGGGCGGTGGTGCTCGTAGGCGAGCATCTGATGACTCCCGCCGAGTCAGTCGAGTCGACATACAAGCCCGCGAGGCGGTCCTGAGGTGTGAGTGGGCTGTCGATCGACATTCCCTCCGTGTGCCCCCCGAGGCTCGCTCCGCGAGCCTCGGCAGCCACACGGCGGCACTGCCTGCCCGACAGCCCCGAGCGCAAGCCCGTGCCGCGGCCCAAGCTGCGGCTGCCGGGCCGCAGGCTCTCGACCCAGCCCTGAGTAAGCTGCCATGAGCCTGAGGGGATTTTCCTACCCCTCATGGCTACCGAAGGTAGCCATCTAGGTCAGATCAAATCGGACAACCTTTCCGCGGCAGACTCGACGCAAGTCGAGAGATTCCAACGGGTTGCGGAGGGCCGCACGAGTATTTTGCGACTACATCCTCGCAGCGGCAGGCCAAAACACGCGTTTTTCAAGGGAGATGGATCGCTTGTCGGCCTGCCGCTCTCGCGAAGTCGGCGCCTGGTTCCTTGCCCAAACAGACGACCGTGAGGAACAGGCCATACCTCTGCCCGCGCGTCAAAGCGACGCATGGCCACCGTCATGCGCGCCAAGCTCAGGAGCTGGCCGGTCGACGCAGGCCGGTAGCGGGTTCCAAGGTCCGGCGGAGCGTTGCGGCTTGCTGGGCGCTGGCGTGACCAGCCGGATGCACTGTTCGGGTCAGCCGCAGGTGCCCTACGCTACGTACAAGAGGCCAGCCCCTATGGACGAGTTTCTGCAGGCCGCGATCGACGAAGCCCGCCAGGGGCTTTCCGAGGGCGGCATCCCCATTGGCTCCGTCGTGGTGCACTCAGGCCGGATCGTCGGCAGGGGCCATAACCGGCGGGTCCAGAGCGGCAGTGCCATCCTGCATGCCGAAATGGACGCCCTGGAACGCGTCGGCCGGAAGCCTGCGGTGTTTTATCGGGAGTGCACGCTCTACACGACGCTCTCGCCCTGTCCGATGTGCAGCGGGGCGATCGTGCTCTACAAGATTCCGAAGGTCGTGATCGGCGAAAACAAGTCGTTCATGGGCGAGGAAAAGTGGCTCGAGTCCCATGGAGTCCAGCTCGAGGTCCGAAATAACCCCGAGTGCCTTGCCCTCATGCGCGAGTTCATGGACAGAAATCCCGGCCTCTGGGCTGAAGACATCGGGGAGTGACTGCGGTGCCGTTCGATGCCAGCCGCAGGCCCACGGATCCGCTTCCCAGCGTGGAGCTACCCTCGTGCCGTTGCCTCGCTGGGTATTAAAGAACATTAGCGCGCTATGGTCGCGTCACCCTGCGCGCTAATAGATATCTTTGTGAATTACACTTCTGCCCAACCGTCGCGCTAATAGATATCTTTACTTTTGCGCCTCCAGCTCTGGCGCTACTTAACAACTCCCGCGACTCTTCAGCCCTCATGCTCGATCGAACCCTGCCGCGGTACACCCCGGCCAACTCGCCCCCACCCTACAGCTACGTGCCCGGCCATGACCTGCCGCACCCGGTGAACGATCCTCACGGGCATCTCTACGCCCAAGCCCACCAAGCCCCCGAGCCGCTGATCTCTTCAGACGTGCTCTCAACGCTGCCGACTGACCTCGCCTCCCGGCGCCATGCCTTGGCCGCCACGCTCGCCGCTGATTCCCGGTGGCTGTACGCCCTCGATCTCTTCAACGGGGGCTTTTATTGGGAGGCTCACGAGGCTTGGGAAAGCTTTTGGAACGCCCTTAGCCGGACCACTCCAGAAGCCCGATTCGTCCAGGGGCTCATCCACCTGGCTGCCGCCTGCGTGAAGATCCGGGAGGGCAAGCCTGCGGGAGTAGCTAGGCATACGCAGCGAGCCCGGGAACTTCTTGGCGACCTCGAAGCGGCACCTGTTGGCGGCGCACTCGGCCTGGCTCCAGAGAGCATCACCGCCGCGCTGGCCGAACTTGGGAATTACACCCCGCAGTGCTGGCACACCTCGAGGACGCCGGTCGTGAGAGTGCTGGTCGAGAACTTACGCCTGGCCCAGTGACAGGGGACGCCGCAGGCTGGCCCATGGGTTCGCCTGTGGTTGGCCGGAGGCAGCGTGGTGGCGGGCGGGGGCGTGCGTTGGCGGCGCGGCAAACGAAGCCTCCAGGGCGACGTTTTTCCTAAAAGGGGCTATCCGCCGGGCCTTCAGTAGCCATATCCTCGAGCACTGTTTCGGCCGGAGAAAACTCTGGCAGCATTTTTTTGGCAGATTCGGGTGCCTGGTCTCGCCTTTAGTGATAACGGGGCAATTTGCCGCAAAACTAGTCAGCCATTTCGTCTAGCGTCGCAGGAGCCGGAATCCATGTCGCCCAGTCGCTTGAGCATCAACAGGTATCTGTTCGCGGTGATTCTCGCCGCAGCGTGCTCGCCAGTGTCTTATGCTGCTCAGAAAAACAAATTTTTTGAAGCTCCAAGCAATTCACCTCTCGACCGGTTGCAGGCTCAGAAGGAGCTATCGCTTAGTGACGCGCAGGCACTAGTCGACAGTGGCGAGCCCCTTATCCTTGAGGTGACCACGCTCGACGAAGATGTTGCCGAGGTGCTTGCGCAATCAAGCTGCCGTGCGCTCTCACTTCGCCAGGTGCCCGTCATAAGCAAGCCAGCAGCTGTGGCTATCGCAAGTTGGAGCGGTGGCGAATCGCGGACTGGACTTTTTGCTGGCATAAAAGGCCGATTGCACTTGGGGCTCTCGGAGATATCAGACGACGTAGCGGAGGCATTGTCCCAGGCTCAGTGCACGATGCTGGAACTTGGAAATGCCGCGGGAAAGGCCATCCCAAAACTCTCGGTCAAGGCGGCTAATTCGCTAAGCCGGTATCAGGGTAACCTGACGCTCCACGTTGAGTTGCTCCCGGTCTGGGGGGAATGGGCTTTTGCGGATTCAGGAGCGGCATTGCGCTTGCCGAGGCTTCGGTCTATTGCTTCGTCTCGACTCCTGAAGAAGCTAGTTGCTGACGCAGACGGCCATTTCGAGATCGGCCTCGAAACGCTCCATGCTGAAGAGGCCGTGATCATCGCGGAGCAAGAGTTGCAAACTCTACGGCTGCCGGGGATCAAGAATCTGTCCCCTGAGGTGGCTGAGATTCTGGCTAATGCGAAGGCGAGGCAAATCAGCCTGATGGGCCTCAAGGACTGTCCACCAGACGTTCGAAGTGTGCTCGAGCGCAACAAGGGAGTTAGCTTGCCCTGACGGCATTACCGTTGGCGTTCACCAGTGCCCGCAGTCTCGGCTGGAAATCCTGGGTTCTTTGGCAGGAAGGTCCGCCGCGGATTGGGGCAGGAGACTTTAGTTCTCGATTAAGCGTCAGAAGACGGGACGCCCCGAGACGATCCGGAGCTATTGTCAAGAGTTGTGTTTAGAGGTCCTGGATCAGGCGGCGTTCTGCAGGACTCCGTCGGTGAAAACTTTTCCTTCGAGAACAAGAACGATCT
>Ga0315909_10007844_pt1 | contig 11824 bp, 8 predicted proteins | sample LakEriMetagenome_11_FD_203527 | JGI IMG/M metagenome (GOLD analysis project Ga0315909, IMG submission 203527) | Freshwater fungal communities from buoy surface, Lake Erie, Ohio, United States - Buoy 2 MA125 | ecosystem: Environmental > Aquatic > Freshwater > Lake | place: USA: Lake Erie, Ohio...
CAACGTCGGCTTGCACTTGATGTGTCGCGACAGCTCGGCGAACAGCGCCTGATGGTTGATGCTGTAGAAGAACTTGCTGATGTCCATGCTCAGGTAGTAGCTCCAGCGCCTGGTTTTGAGGTATCGCTGCAGCTGCTCTGAGCAGGCGTGTGTCCCCCTGCCGATCAGGCAGGAGTAGCTGTGGGCGATCATCCGTTGCTGCAGCGGCACCCGCAGGGCGTTGCAGACGGCATGCTGCACTATCCGATCCTCCAGGTAGGGAGCTTGGATCAGCCGTGGTTTGGGATCACGGATCCAGAACTCGTAGTGAGGCCGAGGTGTGTAGCGACCTTCTAGGAGGCGACTCTCCAGTCTTGACAGGTTGACGGCCAGATTGCTCTCATAGCGGAGGATGTTCGGCTTGTGGCCTTTGCCACTCCTGACTTCCTTCCAAGCGTCATGCAGCGCGTCGTAATCGGCGATCTGCGGCCAGAGATTGCCGATCTTGTGGGGCATGGCGAGACGGTCGCATGGTGCTACTGGAATCGCCCTCCCCGTCTATTGAGAGCCCGAAGGCTCAAGGACAGCCTCCCTCCCTTCAACACGGCACGGCCAGTCCCCGTGAGGACTGACGCAGGGCGTGATTGTGTCGAAGTCGGACCGCACGAGCGCCATAGTTGTTGTTCGTGTTCGATGGCGTGTTGTTGAAGTTGCGGTAGAACACCCCGGAATTAGCCGTGTTGTTCCAGTTGCCACCGGAGTTCGGCAAGCATGTCAGGAGTCTGCCCTGAGTTCAGATCGTAGCCATCCACCCAACAGCCTCCCAACCTCATCCAGCTTCTTGCACGCAATCCGGTGCCGCCTCGGCTCGATGTGCTGCGCCTCTACCGCCAGGTTGAGCAACTGCCTCAGAAACTCATGCTGGACATTGAATCTTGTGAGATCGGTCTTCTTGTGCTGCTTCTTGTTGGCTGCGATCGCCAACTCCAGGCAGAGGTAGCCGATCTCGCGCATCTTGGCGCTGAGGACGTACTTTTCATAACGCGGCATGTTCCGCGTGAGCACATCCAGGTAGAGGCAGAGATCCTTGCAGCGTCGCTCAATGAGCCAGTAACGCTCCTGCCTGCGATCGAGGCCCAGGGCCGCCTCTGAGGGTGGTGTGGGCCCGTAGGAGGGATCGGACTGCTGTGGCGGGGGGAGGCCGGCTGCCGCCGGCCCAGCATGGCCGCTCACGCGGCCAGAAGGCGGACCGCACGAGCGCCAAAGCCGGTGAACGCGTTCGATGGCGTGTTGTTGAAGTAGCGGCAGAACACCCCGGAAATAGCCGTGTTGTCCCAGTTGCCACCGGAGAACGGCAAGCAGTCTGCGGTAAGACTGCGGTAAAAACCGTCTCCCCCAAAGATGTTCATCCCGGTGCTGCCTTGCGTGGCGGTTCCACCCAGCTCGCGCGGGATTCCGCATTCCGCCATTGCCTTGCGGGTGGCATTAGCTGCCCAGGTGCTGGTGGGATGGAAGGTGCCGCCGCTGTGCGGCTGCAGGTAGTAAAAGGCGTTGGCAGCGGTGTGCCAGATGCCATCGTCAGCAGCAGCCACGGATTCAGCTGCCAGGGAGATCAGCCCCGCCGCGGCCCGGATGTCGTTGTTGCTGCTGATCGAGCTCCAGGCCACTGACGCCGGGAGCAACCGGTAGCCAGCGGCTGTCATGCCCGTGGTCACCGATGTCAGGCCCGGAGTGATCGTGACCTGGTTGCCGTTGACATCCACGATCCCGGATGCCTGCCCGTTGTGGGTGGTGTGCTCCACCGCAGCCACACCGCTGATCCGCGCTGCACCGGTGAAGGCGCGGGCGCTCGTCCCAGCCCAACCGGAGGTGTGGCCGGTCAGATCGGTGCGAGCGAACTGCAGGCTGGTCTTGTTGACGTCTGCGCCTGAGTTGTTGTTGCCCTTGGGCGCATAGGGGGTCACGTCCATCCAGGCGGCCCGGCTGGTGGCACCTGTGATCGGCACACCGGAGCCATCCAGCAAGGCCTGAGCATGGGCCAGAGCCAGGTAGCCGATCTGGGTGTAGAGCCAGATGGGGCAGGGATGGAAATCGGCGCCACGGGTGCGGCAGAGGGCCCACACGCCGCCCAGGTTGTTGGCCGGCGTGGTGGCCGCCGAGTTCAGCGCCGTGCTGTTGCAGAGGCTGAACGGCGAATGGCTGGTGCCGCTCTGGGCGATGGCGCTCACCGGCCACTGCAGCGGCCTCGAGGCGAAGATGCCCCCGGTCAGTGGCGTGCCACCAGGGCCGTTGGTGTGGTTCGGTGCTCCACTGCCGTCCGGCAGGCAGTTGCTGCCTTGGTACTTGTCGATGAAAATCCCGACTAGGCCGGCACCGCCATCGGTAAATGGCCGGGCCAGCACCATGTTCCCGGTCTTGCTGGCGCTGATCACCACCTTGGTGCCGAAATCCGGGGCGTTGGTGTTCCCAGGCGCCTGGATGTCGATGAAGTGCGCCGGGATGAAGCACTGGATCGAGGCCGAGGGGAGGTGGATGTAGTTGCCGTAGTTGGCGCTCAGTCGGTCCTCGGTGCCCGGCAGGGGGGCCATGTCATCGGGCAGCAGTTCAGGGGGGCAACAGCCCACCCCGAAGCCCTGCAGGCCTGCCAGACCGATCGTGTACTTGAACTCATCCAGGTAGCCGTACCACTCGTTCTGGATGCCGTAGAGCCCGCTGGGGCCCACGATCCGTTCCTTGACGCGGAGCAATGGGGTGATGGTGGTCATGGATCAGGCCTCGTTGAAGGGTGCGGGGAACCAGGTGAGCTGCTCTGGCAGTTGATCACGCTCGATTGCTTCCAGAGGCTGGTCCTCTGCCCATGCCTCAATCAGGCCGGCATCACCATGCGCTCCGTAGAAATCGAATCCAGTGTGATTGATTGCATCAGGATCATTGTGTCGCTCAAAGAGCACCACGGTAAAAGCAGGGCCATCGGTTCCTGACTGGGTTGGATAGATGACTGGCGCATCCGGTTCTGACCGGAAAAAGTAAGTGTTCATGGCTTACATGAAGGAGTTGGAGTTGGCGTGAAGCGGGTAGTAGTCCTGTTCACTAATGCCCACGGGGACACCAGTGGTGACAGCAGGACCGGCGCCGAAGTTGATGGCGCCTGGCACGCCGACTGTGACGCCAGAGCTGCGGAGACCCAGCTCTCGCAGGTAGAGATCAAAGAGCGCGGCAACCTTCTGTTCCAGGTCCAAAACCCGCGCGTTAAGAGCTTGGTTGACCTCGCCAATCCTTCGGTAGATCGGGTTGATCACCGTGGTGAACTGATAATCAGTGAGCGGAGGATCAGCGATACCGAACCCGAATCCTCCCGGCGTTCCGATCGTGCGGCTGCCGACCGGCACCTCGCCCCAGCGGTAGATGCCGGATAGCTCCACCACGACACCACCGGCCTTGCTGTAGGCCCGCCCGTCGCCACGGTTCAGGTAGATCTCGCCCGGGATCAGCTCGCTTTCGCTAGGGCGAACACCGGCGTTGTCGGTCCCCTTATGGACGATGGGCTGCAGTGCTCCATTGATGGTGCGGGTATCGACGTAGCTCTTGACCGCAAACTGGGTGGGCACCGTGTTCCCGTCTGCGGCGCCGGTGGATGACAGCAAGCTGGTGTTGTTGCTGACCTCCTGGAGCTGCACACCGACCGTTGAGAACCCGCCGTTACGGCTGAACGGTCCGATGAAGTTGAGGCCGCTGAGGTTGAAGGTGCTGGTGTTGATCGTCACCGCACCTGTGGTGCCGTCCACCGAGAAGGCATCGCCGACCTTGAAATCCCCAAGCTCGTTGGTGTTGCTGCTGAACACCCGCCCGTTGTTGCTCTCGACCCGCTCGTTGGCCCGCACCGGGATGCCGCCGCGCCAGGGCAGGGCGTCGTAGTTGGTGCCGGCACCCACGTACTCGAAGGTGTGACCCGGAGCGCTGATCTGGCTGCGCAGGCGGAAGTCGATCACCTGCCCGGCGGCGATCGGGTTGCGCAGGCCCAGGTTCGTCGAGGAGAAAAAGTCGACCCGGTAGCCGGCCTGATTGCCAGCGCCATAGGCCACCGTGTTGCCGCTGGCATCGATCGGCGTCGAGCCGGTGATGACGTAGGCGCTGTTGGTTGGACAGATGAACGCCAGGCCCGACAGGGTGATGCTCTGCCCGGCCAGGGGAACGTAGTTGGCCGCGGTGAGCGTGGTGACCCCGGTGGTGTGGTCGTAGACCGCGCTTGTGATGTTGAACGTGCCGACGCCACTGACCGTGACGGTGCCGCCTCCGGCGTACTGATGCGGGAAGCCGGAGGTGGCCAGGGTGACGGTGAACTGCGCACCGGAGACTGAGCTGATCGTGCGGGCGTTCCCGCTGCTGCCAGCGGTGCCAGCGGTTGGGAAGTTGACCCGCGGGAACAGGAGCTGGCCAGGGTTGGGCCTCGAGACGGGCCCCAGGCGGTTGCCGCTCAGCGACACCACATCCACGGAGAAGGCGCCGCCTCTCGTGAAGCTGAGCGTCCCGCTGCCGGCGCTGGTCACGTCGACAGCACTGCCGTTCAGGGTGGTGCTGAGGCGGAATGCGCTGGTGGTGAGGCCAGCGCTGATCACGAAGTAGGTAACGCTGGTCGACAGGCCGCCAGGCACCGTGCCGCCATCCACCTTCAGGGTCAGCCGATCACCGGCAACGAAGCCGTGGTTCGCTGAGCTGAAGGTGTCGGTACTGGGGTCGACCGTCGCGATCTTGACGGATCCGACCGCCCCGTAGACCGCGGCCCGGGCCTGCCCGGTGTAGATCGCCTGCGGGGAAAACCCGTCGGCCATCAGGCCATAGGTGCCGAAGTCCGTGGTCCCGCCGGAGAGGTTTACCTGTCCGCCGGTCTCGGTGCGGACGTGGTAAGTGCAGAACGTCCCGAAGAAGGACACCAGCTGCGCGTAGCCGTCGTTCTTCACCAGGCAGCCGGGTCCGCCCAGGTTCACCTGGGTGTAGGAGTCGACCACCATCGAGCGGATGGGGCTGTTGGCAGCGCAGGCGTTGCCGTCGACCAGGATCCCGCCGCCGGTGTCACCCACCGAGACTGAGGGAGCCACGCCAGCGTCGTCCTCGGCGGCCAGCGAGGTGCAGTTCTGGATGTAGGGGCTGACCTGGATGTAGGCGCCCAGGGTCGTGGCACCGAGAGCGGTGTTGTTGGCCTGCTCGTCGAAGCTGATCGCCCAGCTCTGCTCGCCGTTGAGGGCATTGGCCTGGTGGCCGGCGAAGGTGAGGCCCCAGGCCATGAAGCCGGAGTCCACCTTGAAGAAGCCGTTCATCTCCTGCCCGGCGGCAGGCTTGATGTAGGTGCTGCGAAGGATGCCGTCACCCTTGATGCAGATGCCGCGCCGGATCCGCAGCGGCAAGAAGGTCTCGGTGTAGGTGCCAGGCGCCAGCTCGATCAGACAGGGCTTGCCGGGGTTGGCCGCCACGTAGGCATTGGCCTTCTGCACTGCTGCATGGATCGTCAGCAGCGGTTCGCCACGGCTGGTGCCGTTGTTGCTGTCGCTGGCCGCAGCGCTCTTGCTGACGTAGATCGTCGCCGCATTGCGAAACGCATCCAGCCGCGTTGTCAGGTCACCGATCGCGACATCCGTCTGCGATGTCAGTCGACGAACATTCCCAGCACTGTCAAGGACCGACAGGAACGGATCACCGGCGTTCCAGTTGATCGCAATCTCACCAATCGAGAGATCGGCAGGCTGCGGCAGCTTGCCCAGCACACCGCTGTTCTTGTGCGGGATCCTCAGTGGCATGGCCTATTCAGGCGAGTGAGCCCCTATGCAGGGCTGGCTTCAGATTAGCGACGACGCTCAGGCCTTGATCGTGACAATCATTCCGTGGGCCTCGTGCTCGTTGATGACGCTGACGGCTGGAGTTGTTCCAGGATTAAATGAGAACTGTCGGTAGAGGTAGAAGATTTCATGCAGGCCTGGATTCATCGATCGAGCCCACTGAGACCCCGCCGTGGTGTTGTTGGTCTGACATTCACCGTAAAAGGCGTCCGAAGGCGGACCAGATGTGGTGTCGATACCAGGCGCAACGTAAGCAATAACCGGATTGTCCGGTGGGTTATTGTAGATGTCGAGGAACGCTGTAACAAGAGTTTCGCTTGCCTGCACGAAGCTGATCTTGGGATTGGTCGGGAAAACTGAAGTGGGCGGCGTTGCCCATGGGCCCGGTTCTGACCCCACGGATGTTGGAGCATCCCAACTTGAACCATTGGCAAAGAAGTAAGTAGCGCGAGCGTCGTAGAGGTTAAAGAGGTTCGAGAGGTAGATTTTAGGGAAGTTGGCACTATTGGCACCGGAGATAGCGCCACCAAGGTCAATGGTGCTTGTTCCAGCTGTTGTCGTTCTGAGTACACCGACAAGCCTTCTGGCCGGGTTGCCGTTCTTCACGGGCACGCCATCTTGATTGCCGCGAGTCGGGGGAGTGTTGTTGCCAGGCCAGGCCACAAAGTCAACCTTCAGTAGCGGGTTAAGCGTTGTCCCACCATTGGCTAGATCGTTGTAGAGATAGACGTCGTAGTTGGTGTTAGCAGAACTCGCTGCGGCAAGACTGAAGGTCTGGACGCCGCTGAAACGCACCACCTGCCAGCGCAGCGACTGGGTGGAATAGAGCGCGATCTCGTTGCCGTTGAACGGATGGATGTAGAGATTCGTGGCGTTCAGTTGGTTGCCAGAGGGCACTGCACTGCTGGCAGACAGGCTCAGGCGCAGGTTCACCACGCTCTTGACGGCATCGCCGATGGCCTGGATCAGGGTGGCCGGGCTGATCATCCGATCAGCTCGCGCAAACTCCTGGGCCTCGAGCCCGGTGGCAAACTCGGCGATGCCCGACTGGGCTGTCGTGGCGGCAGGCAGTGCTGGCAGCACGCCTCCGTAGCCACCCTCCCAGGTGGGGCTGCCGGTGACCACCATCGGGCTGGGCAGGTTCAGCTGCGTGCCGACCGTCAGCGTGCCGACGTTCAGGGACTGGAAGCTGGTCGGGAAGTCGATCTGATCGATCGGCACGTCCCGATCACCGAGGTTCTCGAACGTGATCTCGTTGCCGGTGGCCAGATCCTGCAGGCCCTGGGGGGTGACGAGGAAGCCCTCCTCGTTGAAGCCGCTGCCGTAGACTCGACCGCCGTTCTTGTTGGTGAAGTAGTAGGTGAACTTATTGACCGGGCTGAGCTCCAGCTGGTACTCAGGCAGGGCCTTGGTGTAGTTGAGGAAGCCGCTCCACTCCCAGGCGTGGCCGAACAGGCGGATGTTGCTGGGCCGGCGGAACTCGATCGCCCAGTTGTTCCAACTGTTCGCTGCCCCCGAGGGCGAGGCGATGCCATCGAGGGCGCTGTTCGGGTTGCGCTCCCTGGAGGTCGACAGGCGGGGCAGCAGGATCGTGTGGGCGTTGGCGGCGCTGAAGCCGAGGCTCACCAGCAGGCTGTGGATGCCCTGGTAGTCGACAGCGGAGCGGTACTGGGCCTGAACCTTGGCATCCGTGGCCCAGACGGTCGTCAGGTTGTAGCCGCAGCTGATCGTGGCGTCCAGCGGGTCGGTGTCGTTGTCGAAGATCACCGCCGGCTGGGTGTTCTTCCAGAAGTCTTCCGGTCTAAAGCCCTCCTCCATGTGGGCATAGGCCTCCTCCCACTTGTTCTGGTCGAAGGCCGCATCGCTGTTCTGCTTTTTGCAGCTCCAGGTCTTGCTCTGGTAGCGGACGGCATCGCCGATGCGGTAGAAGGTGCCGCTGGCCCAGGTGTTGACCGCATTGGCCCTGCGGATCTCAACCGACGCCGCGCGGGTCACACCGGCGCCCTCGGGGGAGATGGAGGCGGCGGTGGCGACGACCAGCAGCTGCGTCTCCGGGATCGACCCAGTGATCCCGCCGGTGCCCGGGGTGGTCTGCAGCACGTAGTCCCGCACCGGCGTGCGCGTGCGGGCCTGCGTGTTGTTGCAGCGCAGGCTGTACTTGCGCTCATCGGCGGTGCGGCTGTCCTGCAGACGGCGCACGTAGACCCTCGAGCCGGCCAGCGACGGCCAGACCTGGCCGGTCTCAAGGCCCTGGCTGTTGAGGATCGGATCGCCGGGCTTGTCGCCGTTCTCGTTCTGGAAGGCCGCGCTGACCACCAGCCGATCAGGGTTGGCGGTGTTCCAGGGGGAGGAGGTCAGCAGGGCCCGGTAGTCGTCCCCGCGGGGGTTCTCTACCCACAGGTAGGAGCTGGGCACCAGGGAGTAGCCGTCGCGGTCCAGGATCTGCGGCTGGGTGGGGACATTGGTGCCCTGGGCCAATGGCGCGGTGAGCGTCAGGGTGGTGGCGTTGTTGGCCGTCGCCTCGTTGATGGTGCCGAGGTAGATCTTGCGGACGTTGTTGCGCTTCTCGCTCAGGTTGGTGGCGACACGGATCGTGCCGATGTTCCAGCTGCTGTCAGCGGCAAAGGCAGTGCTCTTGTAGCCCTCCGCCAGGGCCGCGCAGCCGCCGAAGTTCGAGTTGCTGTTGGTGATCGTCAGCTCACCGCCGCTCTGAACCCAGTGGTGTATGCCCTGGCCGATCGCGAAGACCGAGACCTCCTGCATGATGGCGTCGTTCACCGCCCGGATGTGGAACGACCGCCGATTCGGGTGCATCCGCACGTCGTCGGGATCCGTTCCGATGTAATCGGCGTAGTTGGCGAAGTAGTTGCCCCACTGCGGGCTCTGGTTGGCGATGTACTTCTGCCAGCAGCTCAGGTCACGCTGCAGGCTCACGCCGGTGAACTGGGCCAGCACGATCGAGCGGAAGCCGGTGGCCTTCGCACCATCGCCATAGACCCCGCACAGCCCGTAGTTGGAGCGGATCGAGCAGTTGAAGATGTAGGGAGACGCCGAGATCGTGGTGTCGGTGTTGATCGTCTGGTTGCCGGAGGCAGGTCGCGGCCCAACGATCTCGAACTCGGCGTTGCGGGTCACCGCCAGAGCCAGGTCCAGGCCGCCGGTGTTGTTGGCCCCGCCGAAGGCCTGGCGGATCTTGCCGTAGAACTCATCGAGCTCGGTCTGGCTGGCGAACTCGAAGCAGTGGAGCAGGTGGTGGGATGAGGTGCTCCCCACCTTGTCCATGAAGGTGAGCCCCCAGTAGTAGCCGGTGCCGGTCATCTTGAAGATGCTCCGGCGGTTGCTGGCATCGGCGGCCTCATCCGCCGACGCGGGCACACTCTCGGGGCGGATGATCGTCTTGCGCAGGTCGCTGGACATCGCCACGACACTGCAACCGCGGGGCAGGATGATGCCGCCGGTGGCCGCCGGGTTGAACGCCTGCAGCTCGGCGTCAGACGGCTCCTTGCCGTTCTCCCACTCGAGCACCAGGGCGGCGCCGTTGCCATTGAGCACCGTGGTGGCACCAGGCATCAGCACGATCGACACCAGATCGTTGTTACCGAGCGGGGCCTGGTAGTAGCTCTTGGCTGTGATGATGCCGGCCTCGATGATGGCCCGGTTCAGCGTCTTGAAGGGCCTCGAGGGGGTGTAGCCGCATTCGAGGCGCTGCAGCTCGATCCGTTCCGTTGCTGAGCCGCTGGTGCTGTAGCTGCCAGAGACGAAGGTATCGGAACCGGTGTAGAAGTTGACCCAGAGAACGTAGGGTGCTGACAGCGGGTCGTTGATGACGGCACCGGGGCCGATCTCGGCATTGCCGCCCAGCTGGCGAACTGCGTCGGTGAGCGCCGCGATCTGTCGACGAAAGATCGCCTGCGCGGCCTGGATGTGATCCAGTGCGCCGGGCTGCCCTGCACGGATGATCTTCGTCACAGCTCACACGACTCGATGCTGTCACGGTAGACAGCGCAATCTGTCCGTTAATTCGTTCCCATCTTCAACGCGATCTCTCCCACCGTGACGAAGTTGAGAGAACCGGCGATGATGTCCGTGGCACGGGTGTTGATCGCGATGGAGGTGACCAGCAGCTGCGACTGGTAGAAGAGATCACCGGGCAGCAGCTCACCGGCATCCACTTGGTCAGTGATCATCCAGAACTGGGCATCGGCCTTGCAGCCCTTCTCGCTCATCAGCAGCAGGCGCAACAGGGTGGTGGAGTCGCTCATGGGAGCTCCGGTCCGATCGATGCCTTGCTTCCGGGCGATCAAGAAATCAACCTGCCCCCCACCGGTGACGAGGCTCTTGACGGAATCACCGAACTTCTCGCCCACCGCCGTGGTATCGACCTCCTGGGCCGTGAGGTTGAGGCTCCAGTCGCTGAGCTGCCCCTGAACGTTCCAGATGCCCCGGTCCACCGGGGAGTCGACCTCACCGCGCGGCTGCACGTCGGCGTTGTCGTAGTCGTCAGTGCCGGCCGTTGGGGCCTGGTAGGCAGGGGCCGACTCACAGATCGAGGCCAGGGTCACTTCGTCCCGGATGTCGCTGAAGCGGTAGTCCCCCAGGTCGAGCTCACTGCTGCAGAGCGCCAGGGCGTTCTGGTAGTCGACCGATCCGACCGGCGCGAGGAGCAGGCTGCCGAAATCGACACGGAACAACGGGATGCGATCGGTCTTGGATCCCCGCAGCGCCGCGGCCTGAGATGTGTAGAAGCTCAGGCGGTCGAGCTGGTCTCGGTAGACGAAGAAGCTGCGGGTCTCGGCCAGGCCGACGTCCTCAGATCGGAGGTAGAAGGGGGCCTCATCATCCGCCAGGTAGAAGTCATCGTCGTCGCCGGCGATGTGGGCCCGATTGGCGCCCAGCAGCCAGTCAGAACCGGCGTACATGGCGTGGCCATCGGGGCAGCCCGGCTGGCCGGAGCCGGAATCGATCGGGAGGCCATCGGGGCAGGTGATCGTCACCTCATCCCCGCTCCAGTAGCCGGGGTTGCGGACGAGGATGGCGTTGGTGAGCAGGTGGACGGCAGAAGTCGGAACGACTACAGCATCCGGGGCCTCACGCCGCAGCCATAGCTTTCCGCGGTGCCCGAGGACGGCCATCAGAAGCCACCATCGAAGGGTCCGGTGACCTGAAAGCTGACACTGCAGGCCGTCACCTCGCCAACCCGCACGGGCGTGCCCACCCTGGTCGTCAGGGCCCGGAAGCTCAGCCCTCGGTTCGTGCTGGTGTTCAGGATCAGGCCGATCTGCTGCCCACCCCGGCTGTCGCTGAAGATGCTGTTCACCAGGTCGATGGTTCCCGGGTCGTCCTCGTCGTAGAGCACGGTGGTGCTGCCGGTGGCCCCGCGCATCCCCTCGGTGTACTCCCGGTCATTGCTGCCGAGCACAGAGCAGTCGAGGGCATCCCGATCCACCTCGATCGAGAACTCGCGGCACTTCGCGATGCGCACCCCCTGAAAGCGCATCTCGCCGTCTCTGCCGGTGAGGATCGACATTGGGCGGAGTGTGCAGCGTGCTCAGCTCATTCTGAGCTCGGCGCTCAGATTCACTCTCACAGAAGAGATCCCCGGCACCACCGATTCGACGACAGGCGGGTCGTTCTCCTTGAAATACCAGCGGACGCCCTGACTCTTGAGCTTGTCGACCAGGCGGACCCGAAGGCTGCCGGCGGTTCCCATGAACACCTCGGCAGGCAGGAGCACCTCGGACACGCCGCCTTTCGAGGCCTCGTGCGCATCGACGATCGCATCGGCGAGGTCGTCTCGGATGTTGTTGAAGCCCAGTTGCAGCTCACCGTCGCCGGCGGCGCTGCCCCAGAGCCGGGTGTTCTTGACCCCGGACTGGCTGCGGTTGCTTGTCACTGGCCAGCGCAGCGCGACGAAACGCCGAGAGCTGGGAACAAGGGCGGGGAATTGGAAGGCCATCACTGGATCACCCAGTTGGAGTCGTCATCGAAACCATCTGCGAGCACCAGGATCCCCG
>Ga0315909_10007846_pt1 | contig 11822 bp, 29 predicted proteins | sample LakEriMetagenome_11_FD_203527 | JGI IMG/M metagenome (GOLD analysis project Ga0315909, IMG submission 203527) | Freshwater fungal communities from buoy surface, Lake Erie, Ohio, United States - Buoy 2 MA125 | ecosystem: Environmental > Aquatic > Freshwater > Lake | place: USA: Lake Erie, Ohio...
ACCTGTCTCTACTCACATAATAGTTACCACAATCGTCAGTACCATTCTGAACATTTTGAACAAACCAATTGTGAATGTGATTTGCTTTTCTCCAATATCCAGCTTCCTCAACAATGTAGGTAACTTTCTTTGGGTCAATGTTCACAGGTTTACCTGCTTTAGTAACACTAACTTTGTAGTTATCATCGCCATTGTGTTCCCAATGCTTAACATACGTCTTTTTGTACAAATACATGTCTAATCCCATAACTTAATTTTTAATTTTTAATAATAATATAAACAATAATAATAACCAATCCTATCAATGCCCAAAATGCTGGGTCTTTTTTGTAATTAATATTCGTCCTCATAATCAAATTCTTCTTCATCGTTGTAAAAATAACCCTGGTCAGGACAACTTTCAGGTCCCCAATGTTCGTATGACCAACCATCAGCCATCTCAACTAAGTTAGGGTACTTAACACCGAAAGTATGTTCACCACTTCCATTATTTTTGAAAGCCATACTGATACCTTCACTTCTCATATAATCGGTATATTGCTCACCTTCAAATTCAGAAGTTGCTCCATTCATTTCGGCAAGTAATTCGTAATAATCCTTGCCACCAAATACGCCATAACCTTCATAGTTATCTTCGGTCCAAACATTACCTTTATCATCCATCATTTGAACTCGGAATGTACCTCTAACAGAGGATTCGTTACTGATACTCTTATCAGTGTCCATTGTTTTCCAACTAAAAAATCCCATAACTTACTTTTTTGTTTTTATTGATATAATATGTTTACAATCTTTACCACGTCCGAAACCATGCGCAGGGCAAGTACAATTCCATACACCTTCATCGTTTACCACTTTGTATATGTTACCTTTACTTCCCTTCACTTTGTATTCCTTACGTTCTTTCTTAACAGATGTTACTTTAGCTTTAACACCATACTCAATCTTATCCCAAACTTTCTCCAACTCATCCCAGCTATAACTCCTATCTACTTTAACCCAACCATCACCATCGGAACTACATATAACATACCATTCGTTACTGAATGTTCCTTTGAATGATACAGGTGGATAGTGTGAACGAAATCTTCTCATAACTAAATTTTTAAGCTAATTGGTAATTTACTTTTTTATCAACTTCTTTGTAAACCGGCAATTTAGTTCTAAACAAAGATTGAAACTTATGTACAGACCCCCATTGTATATCTTCCCACCACCCATCTACATTTTGAATATAAAGATTCCACATATTAGGACCTCCAAAATCATCGGTACATTTAACTACTCTTAAATTACCTTCGGTTATTGTGTGTTGTTGTATCATAACTTTAATTTTTATTATCTATACAGGGTTACAAAATGTCCGAAATGTTTATCAAATACTTTGAGTAAGTTTTCATAATCACCACTCATCATTTCGGTTTGAATTTCTTCACTATTCAATCCTAATTGTTTAGCCAATTTTCTAGCCGTACCAATAAGGTAAAACGCGTTACCATTAGGTCCTGTTAAGTCAATTTCAATAGTGGACTTACTCACTTTCTTTTTAATAGCCATATACTTAATTTTTAATTTAACGATTAATAAAAGAAACTATTCCAAGCAATCCAATTCGGTACTTTGTACTTAACACCAACAAACTCCGGCTTAGGGAACTTATTGTATGGCGATGGAACTGATTCAAATGTTGAATTCACTTTGTTTACTTTAACCAATCTTGCTCTACAAGTTGGTGAAAAGTTTTGAGAAACATCTTTCCCAATAACCGATTTTAATTCTTCTATCTTATTCATAACTTAATATTTACTTACTTTTTTGAAATACTCTTTTACAATCTCAATATTCTTAATAGTCAATATCTGATATGATAATTGAGTTACCGTAGAATACGGAACACCTTTAAGGTTAAACGAATCTCCACCTACAGTGGTTACTTTAATGTCAAATACTGATTTCATATTAATTGTGTTTCATTCCTTTACATACACCATAACCACTACGTGCGGCAAGGCGGTTAATATTGTTAGCTACATCCATTGGTACAATTTGTATTTCGTTGCCTGTTTTGTGGTTAGCTATTTGCACACCACCCATACGTTCTACCGAACTACAATTAACACAATGTTTGTAACCATACTTAGTCAAACGAAGTTCCGGCATATCACCATTACACTTCGTACACTTAATCATCTTTAACTTTAACTTCTTCATATTAAGCTACTTTATGATAAATTGTTTCACCATTAGAAAATTGAGCGGTAACTCCGTACTTATCTGAATAGTCAGCGAATACACTTTCTACTTCAGCTACAATCTCATTCTTTAACTTTTCAGCTTGATTCTCAGCCAACATAGCGTAAGCCTTAACATCTGCTTGTGTGTATTCATCATCGTTCAAATATCTTCCGAAACAACGGTCAATATAATATTCAAAATCACCATCACAATCATCACCATCAATCTCATACGAAACGTGCCAATCTAAATTACAACCTTCATAGTAACCACTACGAGCCACAGCGGTAACAATTACTTCTAAGGTAAAGTTATCGTAAGCCGTTACTCTACTAACAGCTCCAATTGATTGAGACGGGAAACTTCTTAATTCGTGTGGGTCACTTTTGGTACGGTCAGCAAAACCTTCAATACCTTTCAACCCATAATAAACATTATCTTTCAAATCTTCATAATCCCATTCGTTCTCTAAAGAACACGCAAAAATGTGGGTAGCGTTTACATTGTGGAAATTGCTTGTAGCCATAATTTTTAAGTTTTATTACATAGTAAAACTACAAAAAAGGCACGATATATCCAAATATTTTAGGGTATTTTTTGGGGGTAATCATGTAACTAATTGATTCTCAATAAAGAATTTTTTAACCATTTTAAGTCATTGAAAATCAACCAATTATAACCCATTGAAAATCAATGAGTTAGAATTGTTCCTTCTTAACGTCCTTAATTATCTGATGAACTGATAGCTGTGGATTCTCTTTAGCGTATGCTACAATTCTAATAATGAACAAAGCAACTTGGTCTTTCTTATCCAACTTCTTAACCAATTCAGTTAAGGTTTCCAAATTTTCATAAAACTTACCCATAGGTTATAGTTTATAATCTTTATCAAATGTTACAATAATTTCACCAGCATTGTGAGCTGGTATTTCCCAATCAAAATTATGTTTGTATAAAATGTTTTCAGTAAGGTTTTTCATTCGGATTGAGTTACCTATAATGATTCTGATAGGTAGTTCTTTGGCGTTAAGTAAAACAAAGTTCTCAACTTCATCTCTAACTTGGTGATGTAATAATCCGTGAAGGTCTAATTCTTTCATAACTTATTAATTATTCAAACCATTGTGAGCGGTCAGTTTTGTGATGTTTAACATACAAATCAGGAACTTTAGCCGTAATATTTTTAGCAGCATCTCTTATCTTTTCATTACGAACCCACTCACCTTCTCTACCAATCTTCTTAGCTTCTCTCAATTGCTTAGTTGAAAGATTACCACCCATAGTAACGGATGCGTATTTTTTAACATGGTATTGGTCCAACGGAACTGTAAGCTCTTTTAAGTATGCTGCTTTGGTATCTAAATACTCAAAGAAATCATCTTCGGATAATTCTTTTAGTTGCTCATCAGTCAACTCATTTTGTGGGTCATACTTCATAGTTCTAAATATTATCGTTTACAATTTCAGCTTCAGGTACTTCGTTTACTAAATAGTGTGTATCATCCGGCCCTCTCAATAACTTCTCAACACAATAAGCTTCACATACTTCTTGTGCTGTAAATTTGTTTGAGAATAACCCCTGTACGAACCAACTATCAGCTTTGAACTTTCGTTTCACTACCCAAACCGTACCATTAGCATTTAAGAATTCTATTTGCATATTTGTTTCCAATATAAATCTTCGGTAAGGAATGCTTCAAACTCATACGGATTCTCATCGTATAAATGCGTATTGTTATATCTTGTCAACCACGTTGGTGATTGTAGATAATGAACATACTCATGTATAATTGTACGAGCCAATTCTTCTTCACTTCTGACGTTTCTAAAATATATTATAATTTCGTTTTCATCGCTTACAAACTCACCAATCGTTTCAGGATCATATTCATCCGCTATTGGTGAACTCTCTAATGAAAGATAAGGAGTGTGGGAATAGTATTTACTTTCACCCAACAGCTCCTCACACTTTTTTAGATATTGTATAGCCAATTTTTGTATTTCTTTTTTATTCATAGGGGTTTATTAATTCTGATAATAGTATTTTGAATTCACTTAATGTTTTTATATCTCTGAATTTTTGTTCTTTGATAAAAACAGGACTCCATTCCTTATCAACATACATAGCAATCTTAACACCATTATCGGTTTTCATCAACACAATAGTTTTTGGTACATTTGATTTACCAACCGTAGGTATTAATCTGATTATATGGTGATGTGGCGCTACAGTCATTTCATCTCTTTCAATCTTATACAAAGTATCCATTGTATAAAGAGTTTCACCATATATTCGGTCAAAGTTTTCTATAAATGCCATAACAAATTATTTAATCCAGTCCTCATAAGCGAAATGATAGGCATCAACTGGTTCGTGCCCATCTTCCATATATTGTTTAGCAGATTGCTCTACTTCATACCTAAGTCCCCAAGCACCCGCTTCTTCCAATATCAATTCAATATCCATTTGTTCTTCTATTGTAATATTAGTTTTCATTGCCATCTCTTTTAATAGTTACGTTTGATTTGAAAAGAATGTGTGTAAGAAAATTAATACCCATAGCTTCGTATAAGGTAATTTGTGTTACACCAAAAATTCTAGGCATTAACCAATTCCAAAGGAACATTGTTGGAAATGCCAAAATGATTGCTGATAATAACAACAATCCAATCACGATTAAAAATGCTTCTATTGCTTTCATTTGTTTTATTTTAATTAAGAATATTTTTCTACCCAATTTGAAGGGTTAGCAATTTTTACTCTCCATACAGCACCATCCTTTACTAAGTAACGGCGTGTTAGACGGTTCTTATAAGGTATTCTCAAACTCTTTAAGATATGTGAGAATGAATTTGAACCAAATGTTCTACGATAGTAATCATTCATTTCAGTATAAGTTGCCCAACCACTTGCTTCTACAAAATTCAATACTGATTGTGATGCTCCATTAAATCTATCACGCTTCAATGTACGAGCAGAATCACTTACAAAGCTATCTTCATATCTTTGTTCATCTTGCAACATTGAAGCACGATAATCTTCATCAGCTTCTTCGTTACTTACAAAATGTGGATACCTATCTTCAATAGAAAAACCGGCACTATCAAATTCAGGTTCATCAATTTCTTCGTAACCATTCAAATCATAGAATTCAAGTTTCCTACTTAATTCACCATATAATTTGTCAATTAAAGAACTATTCAATTCTTTATTAACCATCATACCTTTAGAGGCGGTAGTACCTAACGAATATAGGAGCTCGTTTAACTCTTTAATACTAAAATTCATATACTTAATTTTTATTTACCTAATTTACAAAATTGAAATAGTTCTGCCCAACCACTACAAGCACCCCATTCGTACTTATAAAATACCTTATCACCAAAAGCAGTTGAATGAACCAAATCAGGCTTACCACCCAACTTATCTTCATACTGATTTTTTAGTTTAAGAAACTTATTATAAGCGGATAACAGGTCTTTACCCTGCGAATTAGCTATAAGGTTAGCTACCAACGGATATTTGTCAAGGAAAGCGATACACGCCTTCTGATTAACTTTGAAACATAACTGATTCATATTACTTATTGTTTTTATAGTTTTTGAATGAAGTACCACAATTACCATTAACGAATATTTCGTCCCATAACCAATCCAAATATTCTTTAGTTACATCCCTTTCCAAATTCTCATTAAAGAATGTAAGGGCTTTAACAAATCGGATTCGTTGGTAAGCTGATTCTTTCAAAGATTCATAACTCAATTCCAATAAGGCATCGTTTAAGTGTGATGTCACCACTGTTCCTAAATTGATTTTCATATTTTTAACATTTATTACATACCAAAACTACAAAAAACCTTCCAAACTACCAAATTTTTTAGTGTTTATTTTAGGTTTATAAATGCTAACTAATTGATAATCAATAAAGAATTTTTGGACAAAAAATAACCCATTGAAAATCAATGAGTTATAAGTTGTTGAAAATCAATGAGTTATAAATTACTTATAATTTTCCCAATAATACTGTCTTACAGCTTCACCCAATTCCATATCATTAGGGTATTGCTCAACTAAGTATTTAGGTATGGTAATCATTTGGCGGCTTGAAGATGAACCGGCCGAATAACAATATCCACAAAGTTGTCCAACTCCTTCCACATATCCACTTCTCATATCAATATGCGTATTGGTTTTGTATTGTGTTTGCTTTCCACAAATTACACAATTATCAAATGATTCTCCATTTTTTTGAGTGGTATAATCTCCAACAGATGTTACCATATTATTTTCATCAATAGTAAGTTTAACGTGATGTTCTGCCATAAAAAACGTTTTAATTTTGTTTAGATAAAGTTTTATTTTTGAGATGTTCAAATAGTTCATAATTAGTCATCATCTTTGCAACTTCAGGCTCTAACAACTCATTAGTATCGTGAAACATTTTATTGGCCTGATATTGTAATGAATATTTTTTAAGATGATTGTATGCTGTTTCTCTACTTACTAAGTCCAATCCAAATACCGTCCAACACCAAACTGCCCAACTTGAAGCTCCGTGATATTGACCGAATTCTAAAAATGATGGACTTCTAAATTTGGATATGTTAGTTACATAATCAACTTTATCAGTCTTTTTTAATTCATTTCTAACAAATTTCCAAAAATCACTATCATTTCTTTTTCCCATATAGTGAAGTTGTAATAGGTCTCTATTATCATCAAAAAACGTTCTAAAGTAATCGTTATAAAAAATAGAATTATATTTGTATTCCATATTAGATTTTACATCCAATACATTTAGTAACATTTGTATCTGAACTATTGTTGTATGAATTGATGTTGCTTGAAGCGGCTCTAAAAACCCAGAAGATAATCCTATTGCTACTACGTTTTTTGTCCAAAAGTTTTCTAATCTACCAACATCAAATTTAATATTACGAATCGGTTCAATCTTTCTACCAGTAATTTGTTCCAACTCCGAATGAGCTTGTTCTTTATTAACAAACATATCAGAATAAACATAACCACATCCATATCTTGTTTGTGTTGGTATTTGCCATTGCCAACCATTGGGCATTGCCCAAGCTAACGTTTCAAATTTTGGAACTTCATTATTTTCAAAAGAATGTAGATATGGTAAAGCACTATTAACAGGTAAATAATCTGAATAAGAGTGCCAACCACCACCCATTTCTTTAGTCAAAACTCTACCAAAACCACTACAATCAATCCAAAAATCAGCTTCTAACTTTGCACCATCTTTTAGTATCACACTTTCTAAAAATCCAGTTTCTGAATTTTTATTTAATTTTACAACTTCGCCTTTTCTATATTTTGTTGACCTATTCAAACAAATATTCTTAAAATAATCTCCAACTTTATGAGCGTCAAAGTGATAAGAACTTAAACCAATAGTTTGTTTTTCTTCTTTCAAAAAAGTAGATAAACTATTTTCCATTAATCTACCTGTTAAGCTAGCCATATGTGGTTTGGAGTGAACTTTATGTGCTAATAAATCTATATCAACATTTCCTGTTGCTGTTTTTGAAGGTTGTAGTGGACTTAAAAATTCAGTTCCCTTACCATTCCAATCTTTGAATCGTATTCCTAACTTAATTGTTGATTCAGTTTGGTATAAAAAATCAATATCATTTGTACCTATGGCAGATAGTGGTCCATTTATTACATCAAATAAAATACCAGTTGCACCTTCGCCGGCACCAATAATAGGAATATCAGGACTTTCAACAACTGTTACATCAAAGTTTAAGTTTCCATAACTATTAAAATTTGAAGTATTTAGAAGTTCAAAGTGAGCTGCTGTCAACCATCCTGCCGTACCACCACCAATTATAATAACTTTCATAATTACAAATATACTATTTTATTTTGAATCATCCAAATAAATATTTTCTGTGTACCATTCTAATATTTCTTCACCTTCTTTTATATCTCTAGTTGCTATACCATATATATCCATATTGGTATTTTTTTGATTCGGAAATGCTGAATTGCAATAACTGAATCCGTGAAATAAAAAATTAAGCTCTTTGAATAATCGTATCACCTTAAATCCGCACTCATCATTAATAAAATACTTATCCAATAATATCTGGACATTTTGGGGTAGTTTATATAAATCATCATTTGGGATTAAGTATATACCAGTTTCATACTTCCAAACAGGAAAAATTTCTTCACCAACTTTAATATCCCTAATAGCAAAAACACCAACACCATCAACATTAGAAATTTTTATTTCTGTTTTAATATTATTGTGTAAATGATTTATAACTTCTTTTGTAATATCCATTATTGCTCTAATTGGAATTTATAATATCCGCTTGGCACATCATTACCATTGTGATTTTTTGAATATGAATAATCAAATCCTTCAACTTTAATATTATTTTCATTTAACCACGTTCTCAAACATCTTTCGTTTGAAGACATTTTATAATTTAAGGGATGAGAAAATTGTTGATAAAAAGAATTAACAAATTCACCTATAACTTTTAATGTATCATAACTAACTATGTAAAATTGGTCATTCAAAGTTTCAGTATTCCACATCTGTCCATCAAAATATTTATTGGGGCAATAAAATGTATCTTTATTTAGAAATTCAAAATTTATATTTAATCTATCATTAAAAACTAAATCATTTCTACTTTTTATATACCAATCATAATCAGATGGAACGTTGTTAATTACATTTGTTAAATTCCAAAACTGCCAAAACCCCGCTTGCCCAGCACCATCATTTCTAAATTTATACCAATTTGTTTGTGAAAATTTTACTTCGTTTGTTGTGTAAATTTTTGTTATATCCCAATCACTATCTTCCCATTCTTTTTTATATTTTGGTAAGGTTGATACATAAGTGTCATACTTTCCAATATTTTCATTATGTATTTTTACCATATCGGAGTTTCCCCTATATGGGCCAGATAGTAACAAAGCTATTTTCATAACTAATTATTTTATTGCACTAAAAAATATCCAATTTGGATGAACATCACCGGGACCAACCTGTGTTATTTTATATTGAAAATCAGTAAACCCTATTTCAATTAAATCCTTTTCTAATTGTTCAGGACTTTCTATACAAGCATCACAACTTCTGTTTGATTCACGTGCATCATAATAGTTTTCATAATACCCCACAGTCATAGGTGATGGAGAACCATATCCCATTTGTGCTGAAAATATACCGCCTTTATTCAATACACGATAAATATCTTTCATTATTGAATATCTTATATCATATACACAAATATGCTGTAATGCTATTGTGCTCATTACAAAATCATATTCATCGGAACTAATACAATCTAAGTTTACACCGCTTGATACATATAAATTAGCATCTACTCCATTATTCTGAATGTACGATGTGGCCTTTTCTATATTTACAGGACTTATATCAACACCATCTAATCTTTTGAATCTATTTTTATATCTTACAATATTTCTACCAGGACCACATGCAAAATCTAATCCAATTTTTTCAGATTGATTATCTATTCTCTCAAATAAAATTTCATAATCAGGCCAATTATTATGGGCATCAAAAGAACCAACTACTGGGTCTCTATTTTGCTCATTCCATCCAGAAGCTAAACCATTGTATTGGTTTAGTTGCATTTGTGTATATTTGTTTTCAGTATTTATCATTTTTTTTCTTTTATATAAGTATTATATTTTTACTAAGTGGTCAGCCGCATAAGTTGCGATTGGACCTAATGTTTTATATCTGACTTCATACCCCATACCTTCGACCAAACCAACTGCTTGTCTGAACACTTCATTTGATTTGTATCTTGGGTCAGGATTCAAATCAATATCAATCCACTTTGGTTTTTGGATACCCGCCTCTCTTAAATATTCAGCAGTTTCAATTGCGTACCAAACTTCATTTAATAATCTTACTGAACGTGTTGGTTCTCTATCTGCTCTCCATCTTCTATAAAGTACGTGAGCACCTTTTCCGGTAGTGTATAAAGCAACAACAACGGCATATATTGTTTTATCGGCAAAGTTTTGCGAATCACATCCAATGAGTAACTCAATGTTTTCATTATTTTCCAGATATTCTTTAACATAAGGGATAAGTTCAAATTCTTCTCTATCATAGAGTTTTTTCACTTTCATAAAACTACTTTTACGATTACATATATAACTATTTGTGGGTGCCCCATAAGAGACTCGAACTCTTAAGCTTCTCAGCACCAGATCCTAAGTCTGGCGTGTCTACCAATTCCACCAACGGGGCGATGGCTGTAAGGGAAGGAGTCGAACCTTCATGCTGCGATTTGATAAAGGACACTTATGCTGCAGCTTGTGGTCAACCCATATCCTTTATCTATTTCGTATCCAGCGCCCACGAGACGAGTGGGTGTGTCTGCCAATGTGTGCACAAATTTCACCACCTTACAATGTGCGGAGAGAGTAGGATTCGAACCCACGGAACAGTTACCCGTTCTTCAGATTTCAAGTCTGACGCGATAGACCAACTCTGCCATCTCTCCTTACTGATTAGAAAACATTATTTTCTTTATCAATTCTTCTCTTTGCTTCTTCTGCTTCTTTGTACACTCTCACCCATGTCAAAAATATATCAACAGGTGCCAATGCCCAACACATCATAAGAATAGCCATAGTATCTAATCCAGGTGTGATGCCTAATCCACCTGCTCTTACATCTCTATTCCACTTTCGTGCTGACATGAATATACAATAAACTAAAGTTAGCAAATAATAAACTAAAAATACGCTCATATTAATGTCCTTTTTTATGATTATTAAATATTGGAAATTTCAATCCAATTGTTTTTAATTCGTTATCTGTTGATTGTGAATATACAACACTAATAGGATTTGATTTAATTGGTCTTACATCAACTCCCCACATTCCCATAGTTTTATGGTTTACCATATAACATGCACTTAACATCAATCCCAATCTTTGTTTTAGTGTTGAAACTCTACCACCTACCATAGCTATATCATAACCACCGATTGTTTTGGTATATGAAATGTGAGCCGCAACATTCTTTGTAATATCCTGCATTGCCTCAACTTCAATATATCCTTTGTTCTTTCCATGTAGATTTAGATTACCTCCCGTAACCGAAATCATTTGAGCATTTACATTTGCGGAAAGAATAGCAAATAAAATACATAAAAATAAACCTTTCATAGTTTTTGTTTTAATGAGTTACCCGAACTGGACTCGAACCAATACAAACAGAATCAAAATCTGTTGTGCTAACCATTACACAATCGGGCAATAATCCCAACCAAATTAATGATTGGGTTAGTAATTGAAAAACATCTATTTCTCTTTCGGCCTAATACTAACAGGCCCACTTATCTTTATCGAGCAGCGAAAGAGATTCGAACTCTCTCGTCCAGCTTGGAAGGCTGGCGTGCTACCATTGAACACCACCGCTGCTTTAACAAATCTCAAAAAAGAACAATGAGCGGAAGACCAGGCTCGAACTGGCCACCCCAACCTTGGCAAGGTTGTGCTCTACCGAATGAGCTACTTCCGCAAGAGTGGACCCGATAGGGTTTGAACCTA
>Ga0315909_10007848_pt1 | contig 11821 bp, 10 predicted proteins | sample LakEriMetagenome_11_FD_203527 | JGI IMG/M metagenome (GOLD analysis project Ga0315909, IMG submission 203527) | Freshwater fungal communities from buoy surface, Lake Erie, Ohio, United States - Buoy 2 MA125 | ecosystem: Environmental > Aquatic > Freshwater > Lake | place: USA: Lake Erie, Ohio...
GTAACCGGTGGTTGCCATTGCGCGACGCAAAGCGCCCATCACGTTTGTGGTTCCGTCTGCCGAAGCCGAAGGACCGTGAAGAATTGTCTGCAGCGAACCGGCCGTGCCAACCTCAACCTTGGTGCCACGCGGAAGCTCTTCGTGAAAGGCCTCTTGGCCCCAGTGCCATCCCTGACCAGGTGCCTCTTCGGCGCGAGCCAAGATCGAACCGAGCATCACGGCGTCTGCACCGCAGGCGATTGCCTTGACTATGTCGCCAGAGGTGCCGAGACCGCCATCGGCAATCACGTGAACGTAGCGGCCGCCAGACTCATCCATGTAGTCGCGACGAGCACCTGCAACGTCGGCCACCGCGGTCGCCATAGGGGCGTGAATGCCAACAACCTTGCGGGTCGTAGAGGCGCGGCCACCGCCGAAGCCAACCAAAACACCGGCCGCACCGGTTCGCATTAGGTGCAGCGCAGAGGTGTAGGTCGAAGCGCCGCCCACGATAACCGGCACATCGAGCTCATAGATGAACTGCTTCAGGTTGAGCGGCTCGGTCTGCTTCGAAACGTGCTCGGCAGAAACGTTGGTTCCGCGAATCACAAAAATGTCGACGCCGGCCTTGATCACGGTCTGGTAAAACTCGACGGTTCGCTGCGGTGAAAGCGCGCCGGCAACTGTCACGCCAGCAGCGCGAATCTCTGCGATGCGATCACGGATGAGTTCTGGCTTAATCGGTTCTGCATAAATCTCTTGCATGCGCGCGATTGCTTTTTCGGGTGAAAGTTTTGCAATCTCTGCGAGCTGTTTGCTGGGGTCCTCGTAGCGGGTCCATAGACCTTCGAGGTCTAGAACACCGAGGCCGCCGAGCTTGCCGATTTGAATTGCGGTTGCAGGTGAAACAGCGCTGTCCATCGGTGCGGCAAGAACCGGCAAATCAAACTTGTATGCGTCGATGTTCCAAGCTGTCGAAACATCTTGCGGGTCACGCGTGCGTCGTGATGGAACCACCGCAACGTCGTCGAATGCCCACGCGCGTCTTCCGCGCTTTCCAGCGCCAAGATCAATTTCGGTCATTTAGTTTCTCTCTGTAAAAGATTTAGCGAGTGCCGTAGTTTGGTGCTTCGACGGTCATCTGAATGTCGTGCGGGTGTGACTCTTTGAGCCCGGCCGCGGTGATGCGCACAAACTTTCCGCGAGCCTGAAGTTCATCTATGGTTTCTGCCCCGACATAACCCATTGACGCGCGAAGTCCGCCGATCAACTGGTGAGTTACTGAAGCTACCGAGCCACGGTAAGGAACCTGACCTTCGATGCCCTCAGGAACCAGCTTGTCTTCGCGCAAAACGTCGTCTTGAAAGTAGCGGTCTTTTGAGTAGCTCTTTGCCTCGCCGCGCGATTGCATTGCGCCAAGTGACCCCATGCCGCGGTAGGTCTTGTATTGCTTGCCGCCAACGAAGGTCACATCGCCTGGAGCCTCGTCGGTTCCGGCGAGCAGCGAGCCAAGCATCACCGAGTTGGCTCCGGCAACCAGAGCCTTGGCGATGTCGCCAGAGAACTGCAGGCCGCCATCGGCAATAATCGGCACGCCGGCTGGCTTTGTCGCTAGCGAAGCCTGGTAGACCGCGGTGATCTGTGGCACACCAACACCAGCAACAACGCGGGTGGTGCAAATCGAGCCCGGCCCAACACCTACCTTCACGCCGTCGGCTCCGGCAGCAACTAGCGCTGCGGCACCTTCGCGAGTGGCAATGTTGCCACCGATTATGTCTACGTTCTTCGCAAACGGTTCGGCCTTTAGCTTCGCAACCATTTCGAGAACCGCGCGGTTGTGGCCGTGCGCGGTGTCGACAATAAGAAGGTCAACACCAGCATCGATTAGAGCCATCGCGCGTTCCCAAGCGTCTGGCCCAACACCAACTGCGGCACCAACCAAAAGTCGACCGGCATCATCTTTTGATGCAAGCGGATACTTCTCACTCTTGTCGAAGTCTTTGACCGTGATCAAACCCTTGAGCTTGTTGTTGCCGTCAACGATTGGCAACTTCTCGATGCGGTGCTGAGCAAAAATCGCGATGGCTTCTTCTGGACGAATGCCAACCTTTGCGGTGATCAAAGGCATCGGCGTCATTACATCTTTAACCAGAGTGGTGGTGCGCTGAACATCGAGCACAAATCTCATGTCGCGGTTGGTGACGATTCCGATAAGGCGGTCATCCTCGTCGACAACTGGCAGACCAGAAACCCTGAACTGACCGCAAAGGTCGTCTACCTCTTGGATGGTGGCCAGCGGGGTCGTCGTTACCGGGTTGGTAATCATGCCCGCTTCTGAGCGCTTGACCAGATCGACCTGGTTTGCCTGCTGCTCAAGCGATAGGTTGCGGTGCAAGATGCCGATTCCGCCCTGACGAGCCATGGCGATGGCCAGACGAGCCTCAGTAACGGTGTCCATGGCCGAAGAAAGCAGCGGAATGTTGATTTCTAGGCGCTTTGAGATGCGGGTCTTGGTGTTTACCGAAGAAGGCATGATGTTTGACTCGCCAGGCAAAAGGAGCACATCGTCGTAGGTCAATCCGAGAAAGCCGAAAGGGTTGTTTTCAGTCATTATGTCCTCAAGCGAGTTGGCGGTGCTCCAATTCTAGTCTTTGGGCTAGCCCCCGCAGAAGTGCGGTAATCTCAAACACATCGAAAGAAGCGCCTCGGCGTTCTTGTGCAGACGGAGGTTGGTTTGAGCCAGCTACTTATTCGGGCAACAAAGAAGTTGGCCGTGACCCTGGGGCTATTCACATTCTTGATTGGCATCCTGCTTCCTTCATCGGCTCTGGCTGTCGAGGGTGATCCCGTGCCAGACACCAACTCGTTCTCAATCGGCGGCATCATCAAAGATGGTGATGTTGTGCTCGAGGGCATCGAGATTTCTATCTTGGGTGCCGACGGCTTTGAAGCGGTTGGCACAACTGGTGCCGATGGTCGCTGGTCGGTTACCGTTCCGGGTAAAGGTGAATATCAGGTAACCCTGCGAGTCGAGACTTTGCCGACTGGCGCGAGCTTGCGCGATCCAGACCGTAGCGTCAAGACCGTGACCATCGATGTCGTAAACACCGTGAACGTTTTGTTTCCGCTCAACGACACAACTACCCCGGCCGTTAAGCCTGGCGACAAGCCAGCTAACGCCGAAACAAATGTTTTCTTGGGTCGCCTAATCGCCGGTGTCAACCTTGGAATCCTGCTCGCAATGGCGGCAATTGGTTTGAGTTTGATTTACGGTACGACTGCACTAAACAATTTTGCGCACGGTGAGATGGTCACACTCGGTGCACTTCTCGCTTTCACTTTCAACAAAATCATGGGCCTAGATCTTTTGCTCTCGGCTTTGCTCACCACGATTCTTGTTGCAGCCTCGGGATGGTTTCAAGACGCGGCCATCTGGAGACCGCTCAGAAAACGTCGCGTTGGTCTCACCCAAATGATGATCGTTAGCATCGGTCTCTCGCTAGTCGTGCGCTACATCTACCAAATCATTTACGGCGGCGACACCAAGGTGCTCAGCCAGGGTGAAATCTGGGATGTCTTCGGAGTTCCGACTCAGGCAGTCAACGTGATCAGTGCCGGTGTAGGTGTTGTGATTCTGCTTCTGGTTGCCGCGTTTCTCACCAAGACCCGCCTGGGCAAGGCAACCAGAGCCGTTGCAGACAACGCCTCGCTGGCAGCCGCAACCGGAATCGACGTTGAGCGAATCATTCGCATCGTCTGGGTTATCGCCGGCGCGCTTACCGGCATCTCGGGAGTCATGCTCGGATTGTTCCTGCAAGCTTCTTGGGACATGGGCTTCTCGATTCTGCTTCTCATGTTTGCAGCGGTGACCCTCGGCGGTCTCGGCACTGCTTTCGGTGCCACGGTTGGTGCTTTGGTTATCGGAGTCTTCGTAGAGATGTCAACTCTCGTGATTCCAACCGACCTGAAGTTCGCCGGCGCTCTAGTTGTGATGATTCTGGTGCTGCTGATTCGACCTCAGGGCATCCTCGGCAAAGCGCAGAGAATCGGCTAAGGAGAGAACATGGATTGGTCACTCGTATTCGGAAACGCAGCCGCCGAACTCATCAGCCCAACGACTGCTGCCTACGCGCTTGCCGCGATTGGTCTCGCGGTGCACTTCGGTTACACCGGATTGCTCAACTTTGGTCAAGCAGCTTTCATGGCGATCGGTGCATATGGCTTTGCAGTTTCGGTTCTAAACTTTGGTCTGTCATTCTGGCAGGCCATCGCGGTCTCGATGATTCTTTCGATTCTGTTCGCCCTGATTCTAGGAATACCAACGCTTCGGTTGCGTTCTGACTATCTGGCCATTGTCACAATTGCATCGGCAGAAATATTGCGTTATGTGGTTTCTACCACTTCACTGAAAGATCTGACCGGTGGAAGCGGTGGACTCTCTGGATTCGCAAAAGAGTTTTATGCAATCAATCCGTTCGCCGAGGGCAACTACTTGTTCTGGCCATTCGACGTTACCGAGAATGAACTCTGGGTTCGGGTTTTCGGTTGGACACTCGTTGCCCTAGCCACTCTGCTCGTGCTTCTTATGATGCGCAGTCCGTGGGGCCGCGTGGTCAAGGGAATTCGCGAAGACGAAGATGCCGTGCGCAGCCTCGGCAAGAACGTCTATGCCTACAAGATGCAGTCGCTAATTCTCGGCGGTGCACTCGGCACCCTCGCCGGAATCGTCTTCGTGCTGCCGCGCTCTGTGCAGCCCGGAAACTATGTCACCGGATTGACGTTCTTTATCTGGACCATCATGCTTCTCGGTGGCGCAGCGACAATCTTCGGCCCAATTGTTGGTTCAATGATCTTCTGGGTTCTGCTCTCGCTAACCGAAGGAGTGCTTCAGGGCCTAGTAAACATGGGCGTAATTACCTTCTTGAGCACAGATCAGATCGGTCCGGTTCGCTTCATTCTGATTGGACTGGGTCTCATGGCTCTGGTTGTCTTCAGACCCCAAGGCATCTTCGGAAATAAGAAGGAGTTGCAGTTCAATGTCTAACCAAATTTCAGTGGGAGAAGCTTCGCCAGGTTGCCAGAAGGTTGACCCGATTCTCGTTGCCGACAACGTTAGTCGTCAATTCGGTGGCCTCACCGCAGTAGACGTTTCGCACGTCGAGATTCCTCGAGGAAAGATCACCGCTCTCATCGGCCCGAACGGAGCTGGCAAGACCACCCTGTTCAACCTGCTAACCGGGTTCGACAAGCCAACCACCGGCACCTGGACCTTCGAGGGAAAGAACCTCGCAGGCGTTGCCTCTTACAAGGTTGCTCGTCTCGGAATGATTCGCACCTTTCAACTAACCAAGTCACTCAGCATGCTGAGCGTTATTGAGAACATGAGACTCGGCGCACAGCAGCAAGCCGGTGAGCGTTTCTTGACCGCTTTGATTCGCCCGCTGTGGAGAGCCGCAGAGAACCGCATCACCGAAAAGGCCGAAGAACTTCTCAAACGCTTCAAGTTAGACGCTAAACGCGACGATTTTGCGGCTTCGCTATCTGGCGGGCAGCGCAAGTTGCTAGAAATGGCTCGCGCTTTGATGGCAGAGCCAAAGCTCGTGATGCTCGACGAGCCGATGGCCGGAGTCAACCCTGCGCTAACTCAGTCGTTGCTTGATCACATCAAAGACCTAAAGTCGAACGGAACCACAGTGCTGTTCGTCGAGCACGACATGCACATGGTTCGTCACATAAGTGACTGGGTGATTGTTATGGCTGAGGGTCGCATTGTTGCCGAGGGGCCTCCGGCTCAGGTTATGAAAGACCAGGCCGTCATCGACGCATACCTCGGCGCTCACGCCGACATCGACCTCGGCACGGTGTCGATAAAGATCGCAAAGGATGACAACTAATGGCTAATCAGACACCGGTTGTTCAAGCGCTAGATCTGCACGCGGGATACCTGCCGGGCATCAACATTCTCAATGGCTGCTCGCTAACCGCTAACGAGGGTGACCTAATTGGCATCATCGGCCCAAACGGCGCTGGCAAGTCGACCTTGCTGAAGGCAATCTTTGGTCAGGTGAACGTTCGCGAGGGCCAGGTGCTCTTGAACGGCGAAGACATCACCAACATGAAGGCCAATAAGCTGGTTAGCAAGGGCGTCGCCTTCGTGCCACAGACCAACAACGTGTTTCCGAGTCTGACCATCGAAGAGAACCTGCAGATGGGCGTCTTTCAGTCGCCAAAGCGTTTTCAAGAGCGCTTCGACTTCGTCACCAACATTTTCCCCGACCTGGGCAAGCGCCGCGCACAGCGTGCGGGTTCGCTATCAGGCGGTGAACGTCAGATGGTTGCCATGGGTCGCGCCCTGATGATTGACCCTTCGGTGCTTTTGCTCGACGAGCCTTCTGCGGGTCTCTCGCCTGTTCGGCAGGATGAAGCTTTCTTGCGCGTAAAAGAGGTCAACCAGGCTGGTGTGACCATCATCATGGTCGAGCAGAACGCTCGCCGCTGCCTTCAGATATGCGACCGTGCCTACGTGCTAGATCAGGGCAAGGATGCCTACACGGGTACCGGCCGCGAGTTGCTAAATGATCCGAAGATGATTGACCTCTATCTCGGCAACTTGGCTGATCTATAGAGGCCGATCTCTAAAAGGCTTCAAGTAATAAAGAACCCCCCGGTGTTTAGCCGGGGGGTTCTTTATTGAACTGCTAACTAGTCGAGCTTTCCGTACTCTGACTTGGTAGCGGTGTTGGTGTTGTCTGCGTTGAACTTGTAGATACCAACGTAGGCCTCAGTTGGGTCTCCGTTGTCATCGAAAGTGATTGGGCCTGATAGACCGTCAAAGTCGATGTCCTTGCCATCCTTCAACATCTGAACTGCGGTTGCGAAGTCAGTTACCTTCTCGCCACCCTCAGATACTGCCTTTAGGTTAGCGGCGATGGTTGCACCATCAGCCTTGCCACCGGCAATTGCAGCCAAAGCTACGAGCATGGTTGCGTCGTATGACTCAGCAGCGTATGAGAAGTCGGTTAGGTCTGGGTTAACAGCCAAGAACTTCGCCTTGATATCGTCAGTCGCTACGACACCAGGAATGGTTCCCTGTGCGCCTTCGATGCTGAAGTCAGTGAAGTCTGCGCTGTAGTTTGCAACGTTACCGTCAACTAGGTAGACCTTGCTTGCAGCAAAGCCCTTGACCTTGACTAGCTCAGGAAGAATCGACTTTGCCTCGTCAAACGAGATAACAACGATTGCATCTGGACCAGCGGCTAGAACCTTGTCAACCTGAGCTGAGAAGTTCTTGGTTCCACCAGCGAACTCTTCGTTAGCTACGACGCTACCGCCACCAGCTTCGATTGAGATCTTTGCGTTCTCGTACAATCCGGTGCCGTATGGGTCCTGGAGTGTCAAGAAGCCGACCTTCTCGTTGCCGTCACCGGTGATTAGGTTTCCTAGAACGCGACCCTGCAGAACGTCTGAAGGAGCGGTGCGGAAGTAGAAACCATTGTCAGCGTAGGTGCTGAGGGTTGGCGAGGTGTTAGCTGGTGAGATCTGAACAACGCCAGCGCCAGTTACCTGGTCGATAACGCTTAGAGATACACCTGAAGATGCTGCACCAACGATGGCGTCAACACCCTCGTTGATAAGTGCGGTAGCTGACTGAGTTGCAGTGTCAGTTGAGGTGTCGCCTGAGTCCTTGTGAGAAACAGATACACACTTGTCTAGAACTCCACCGGCTGCGTTGATCTCTGCGATTGCAGCGTCAACTCCAGCGATTTCTGGTGGGCCTAGGAACGCTAGGTTTCCGGTTGTCGGAAGTAGTGAACCGATCTTTAGTTCTGCGTCGGTGCAGTTTGCTGCATCGAACGCAGTTGGTGTTGCAGCACAACCGCTTAGAGCTAGCGCGAGGCTAGCTGCAAGAGCAAGTCCGGCAGCACCTTTCTTGAATGTAGACATGTGTCTCCTTATATGTTGTTGGGTATTCCTAATTCGGTACAAATTTGGAAACCTTTTGAAGTTTAGCGATTTGATGTGATAGCAGAAATATTGATTTTGAAACATCTGGTAACAGAACTTGAATTTTTGCGGCAATTAAGAGCGCTTGAGATCACTAAGTCGCTATTTCTCTGGGATGTAGCCGAGCGGGCCGAGCGTTAGAGCTAATTTGCTCAACCGAAATGTGATGTAACGATATTGTTTCGGTCAGACCAGACGTAGGTTTCTTTGGCGAATTATGTCTGAACTCAAAATGATGAGGCTGAGCCAGACCAAGCCGAAACCGAGCCAGCGAGCCGTTGGCATCGGCTCGTTGAAGACAACCAGGCCAAGAGTGAACTGAATAATTGGCGCGATGTACTGCATGAAGCCCATGACTTTGAGCGGTAGATATTGAGCAGCAGCGCCAAAAAGAATCAGCGGAATCGCAGTTATCGCACCATACATCGCAAGACCGGCCATGCCCAAGGCACCCTCGCTGGCAAACATTATGCCGCCGCCGATCAGGTGAACCAGAAAGAGTTGAACGATAGCAATTGGAACAACAAAGCCAGACTCAATCGCAAAACTGTTGAGCGCACTCACCTTGCCGCCGAGCTTGTTTTTGGCGAGGCCATAGATTCCAAACGAGCCGGCGAGAATTAGCGCGACCCAGGGTGGCCTTCCGTAGTCGATGGTTAGCACCACTACCGCGAGCGCGCCGATGCCCATGGCAACCCATTGCACCCTCGAGAGTTTTTCGCGCAAGAAAATCACGGCAAGCAAAATTGTGACGAGCGGGTTGATGAAGTAGCCGAGAGAAGATTCGACTACGTGATTTTCTGAAATTGCAATCACGTATACCAGCCAGTTGATGAATATGAAGAGTGCGCTGGTGGCTATCCAGGCGATGTTGGTCTTGCTTTTGAAAACTTCACGCATCGCGCGAAAGTTTTTTGTTATCGCGATTATCAGAGCGGCCGTAAGAAAGCCGAAGATAACTCGCCAGACCACGATCTCGTATGGCGAAGCGAAACCGAGCATCGCAATGATCAGCGGAAAACTGCCCCAGATGAAATAGGCGGTTAGGCCAAGTGGAAGACCCCGAGCATAATCATGCCCGGGGTCTTTCGAGGTTTGGTTTTTAGCGCTCAATTACCGCGAGCACGTCGCGCGCCGAGAGCACTAGGTACTCGACACCTTCATACTTGAGTTCGGTGCCGCCGTACTTTGAGAAGATGACCTTGTCGCCGACCTTTACATCAACCGGAACGCGGTTGCCCTTGTCGTCGATGCGGCCTGGGCCGACAGCAACAACCTGAGCCTCCTGCGGACGCTCCTGAGCGGTGTCTGGAATGACTAGACCCGAGCTGGTTACCTGCTCGGCTTCGACTGGCTTGACGACAATGCGGTCTTCGAGCGGCTTGATTACTACAGACATAATGACCTCTTCTATCTATGAGGGGTTCGTTGGCCTTGTGGCCACTTGAAAACTCTAATTGATGGTTAGCACTCGGTCAAGGTGACTGCTAATTCAGTTGATCGGCCATTGATGCCAGGCGGGCTTGCCTAGGCTTGAGCCCATGGATCGCAGCGAATTTGCCAAACTCTTCACGCCTGAGGCGTTGGCCCTTTTGAACGCGATCGGCGATCTCGACGCCAAGGCCGATGTGCTCAAGCTGGTGAGCGCGCTTCGGGCCGAGGGTTACGACCCCGGGCTGGTTGCCGCGGTGCTCAGCCAGGCCAAGCTGCGCCGACGGGCGCGCAAGAAGTTTGGCGACTTCACCGACGGCATGCTGTTCACCGAGGATGGCCTCGAGCAGGCCTCAAGACTTCAGGCGGCAGCTCTGCACGCGGGTCGCTTTCGTGGCGCCGGCATAACCCAGGTTGCAGACCTCGGATGCGGACTCGGTGCCGAATCGATGGCCATGGGCGCGATTGACCTCAACGTGCGGGCTTTCGAGATTGATGAGGTCACGGCAGCTCTAGCCGTTTTCAACCTTGGTGCTTTCGACAATGTCGAAGTTGAGCAGGCCGACATCACGACTCTCGATCTGAGTCAGTTCGAGGCGCTGTTCTTCGACCCGGCCAGGCGCGAGCTTGACGGCAAAGGCGAGCGCGCAACTCGCAAGTTTGACCCCGCGCAATTTTCGCCGAACTTCAACTGGGTTCTCGAACAGGCTCGAACCAAACCAACCGGCATAAAGCTAGGACCGGGTCACCCGCACGAAGCGATCGCGCAAGATGCCGAGGCGCAGTGGCTTTCGATCGACGGCGACCTGGTTGAACTCGCGCTCTGGTTCGGCGAAGTGAAACGACCAAAGGTTGCACGCGCGGCAACCGTGGTGAACTCGACGGGTCGGCACGAAATCGTCAGCGAAACTTTTGAGAGCGAACCGGCAGACGTTTCACCTCTCAAACAATTCATCTACGAACCAGACAATGCGGTGGTTCGCTCCCATCTGATTGCCGACCTCGCGCGCGAAGTTGGCGCAAGTCTGATTTCTCGAGAGATCGCATATCTGACCAGCGAAAGTGAAATCGATTCACCGATGATGCGCGGTTTCAGAGTTGTCGATGAAATGGCATTCGATCGCAAAAAACTGAAGGCCTACTTGCGTGAGCGAAACATCGGCAGGCTCGAGATCAAGAAGCGCGGTGTCGATGTTGTGCCCGAGCAGCTGCGCAAAGAGATGAGCCTTAAAGGCGAAATCGCCGCCACCCTGATTCTCACCAGGGTTGGCGACGATCACCGAGCGCTTATTGCTCAGCCGCTTTAGCGACCACCCATTCCGTGGTCGTCATCCATTTCCATGCGACCGCCCATTTGGCCCATTGGGCCATCCATGCGATCTTCGATGCCCATCGGGCCATCGAAGCCGTATCTCAAACGCAACCAGGTTAGGCCGATGCCGGCGACTACCCAGAATGCGATTGTCGCGTAACCCACGATCAAGCCGGCGATAGCCAATGAGCGGCCCGACTTGGGCTCGGTCTTTAGCTGGGCAAGTGCGATGTGGCCCGTGATTACCGCGGCCACTGCACCGATGCTGGTTAGGGCGGTTGCGAGTGACACCACCGCCAGGGTGTTTAGCGAATTGAAATTGAACTTGCTGTTTTCTTCTGCTGCCACTGGTTCTGGCTGGCTGTTCTTTGTTGCCATTTGATTCCTCCGATTGATTGGCTAAGCCAAGAGCACCACTTAAGTCTGCACAAACCCTGTGAACTGCATGCATGTTTGCCACACGTTTCTTGACCGCCGCTTCCAGCCTTGGCACAGACTGCGAACTTAGAATTGACCAATGGTCGATAGCCAAGAAGTCTTGAAAGAACTCGAAAACGAATCAATCGAGATTCTTCGCGAAACCGCAGCCGCCTTCAAAAATCCGGTGATGCTCTATTCAATCGGCAAAGACTCCTCAGTTCTGCTGCACCTAGCGCGCAAGGCTTTTCACCCAGGGCGCATCCCGTTCAAGATTTTGCACATCGACACCACCTGGAAGTTTCGCGAGATGATCGAGTTTCGCGACCAGACCGCAAAAGACTTCGACCTCGACCTGCTGGTTCACACAAATCAAGACGGTGTGAAAGAGGGCGCAAACCCGTTCACGCTGGGCGCATCTGAATACACGCGAATCATGAAGACCGTGGCTCTGCGCCAGGCCCTCGACATGAACGGCTTCGATGTGGCACTCGGCGGTTCGCGACGCGATGAAGAGCGCAGCCGCGCCAAAGAGCGAATCTTTAGCGTGCGCGAGCCAGGTCACCGATGGGATCCGCGCAACCAGCGCCAGGAACTTTGGCGCACCTACAACCCGCTGCTCGCACCCGAGCAGACCATGCGAGTTTTTCCGATCAGCGACTGGACAGAAGTAGACAT
>Ga0315909_10007849_pt1 | contig 11820 bp, 12 predicted proteins | sample LakEriMetagenome_11_FD_203527 | JGI IMG/M metagenome (GOLD analysis project Ga0315909, IMG submission 203527) | Freshwater fungal communities from buoy surface, Lake Erie, Ohio, United States - Buoy 2 MA125 | ecosystem: Environmental > Aquatic > Freshwater > Lake | place: USA: Lake Erie, Ohio...
TCTATGGAAGCGGTTTGTTATTACGCTTACACCGCATCGACTGAACTTGCAGAAGAGCGGGGAACCTATAGCTCTTATCGAGGCTCACTGTGGGATAGAGGTATTTTGCCGCAGGATTCCTTGAAGCTTTTAGCTGAAGAGCGTGGTGGTTATCTCGAAGTCGATACGTCAGAAACGATGGATTGGTCAGCCTTGCGCGCACGTATCAAGCAGCACGGTATGCGCAATTCAAACTGCGTTGCGATTGCACCTACAGCTACTATTTCGAACATCATAGGCGTGTCAGCTTGTATCGAGCCGACATACCAGAATCTGTACGTAAAATCGAATCTCTCGGGTGAATTTACTGAGATTAATGAATACTTGGTTCGTGATTTGAAGACACGCGGCCTGTGGGACGAAGTCATGATCGCAGACCTTAAATACTTTGATGGCAGTCTTGCTCGCATAGACCGTATTCCACAGGAGCTCCGTGAGTTGTATGCGACGGCATTCGAAGTTGATCCATCGTGGTTGGTCGAAGCGGCTTCACGTCGTCAGAAATGGATAGATCAGGCGCAATCACTCAATATTTATATGGCGGGTGCCTCTGGTAAGACACTTGATGAAACTTATAAGCTGGCGTGGTTACGTGGATTGAAGACCACGTATTACCTTCGCACGATAGGTGCGACCCACGCTGAAAAATCGACCAGCAAGACCGGAGCCTTGAACGCAGTATCGTCAGACATGTCTGCTGCGACATCCGCTTCTCAGGCCGAGACGGATGGTCCTGCGTGCGTGATGCGGCCAGGTGATCCTGGTTTCGACGAATGTGAAGCTTGTCAGTAAATGAAAACGGTTGGGTTTGAACGCAATTGTTCAAGCCTAACCAGCTGCAGCTAACTACTGCATAACGATTAACGATTAAAGTTTTAAGGACATACACATGCTTTCTTGGGATGATGAAACCGTAGCTTCTCGTGCGCCGGCACAACCACGCCCGCATCTTCAGGCGGTTCCTACTGCGCCCTCATATTCTGCTCACGCCGATACGCCGCTTGATGGAGGAATCCTGGCGCGTCCGGTAGTCAAAGCCGAAACTACTGAGCGGGTGCAAGCGGTTGATAAGCGCATTATCAACGGCCAGACCGACGTTAATCAGCTGGTACCATTTAAGTACAAATGGGCATGGGACAAGTATCTTGCAGGCTGTGCAAATCATTGGATGCCACAAGAAATCAACATGCAGCGCGATATCGAGCTGTGGAAAAATCCCAACGGCCTAACAGAAGATGAGCGTCGACTGGTGAAACGCAATCTTGGCTTTTTTGTCACTGCAGATTCTCTAGCAGCCAACAACATCGTACTGGGTACTTACCGCCACATTACGGCTCCTGAGTGCCGCCAGTATTTGCTGCGTCAGGCCTTTGAGGAAGCCATACACACCCACGCCTATCAGTACATCGTCGAGTCGCTGGGTCTGGAAGAAGGTGAGATATTCAATGCCTATCACGAGGTCAAATCAATCCGGGACAAAGATCAGTTCCTGATCCCCTTTATTGAGACGCTGACTGACCCTGCATTCACCACCGGCACAACCGAGAATGACCAAAAACTACTGAAGTCCTTGATCGTTTTTGCGTGTCTGATGGAAGGATTGTTTTTTTATGTCGGCTTCACTCAGATATTGGCTCTCGGTCGCCAGAATAAAATGATGGGTGCAGCCGAGCAGTATCAGTACATACTGCGTGACGAATCCATGCACTGCAATTTTGGGATCGATTTGATCAACACCATCAAATTAGAAAATCCTCACCTTTGGACGTCTGCGTTTAAAGAAGAGATCAAGACACTATTTTTGCAAGCAGTAGAGTTGGAATATCGCTACGCAGAGGATACAATGCCGCGTGGAGTGCTTGGATTGAATGCTCCCATGTTCAAAGGTTATCTGCGTTTTATCGCAAACCGCCGAGCACAACAGATAGGTTTGGAGGCGTTGTTCCCACAGGAAGAGAATCCTTTCCCATGGATGAGCGAGATGATCGATTTGAAGAAAGAGCGCAACTTCTTCGAGACACGAGTCATTGAGTATCAGACGGGTGGAGCGCTCAACTGGGAATGATGGCGTGTCTTTGAAGTAGAAAGGCTAAGAGCGGAAAGGTGATCACTTGAGTTGATGGAAAGTACCGGGTCCTACGAATTTTTACGTTGCCCTTTTTGGCCCACTCAAACGGGCTGGGACGTGTACTCTTCACACTTTGAGTTCTTCTTTTTGTAAACGTATTTCAGCGCCGGCCATTTGGCCGGCGTTTTTTTGGCTGGTGTGAGGCTTAGTTAGTTGCCCTTGTTACAGGTGCTGTTCGGTTTACATGATCGGATGCCGCCACAGTAGGCAAAGCTGACTGAGTGTGCTGCCAACCAGATGCTGGACTGAGTCAAACGCGAGAATGGCAGTTCGGCGAACACCCCATTCATTAGCGCAAACCCATAGTTGGTTTGCCCCGATGAATAACCCGCTTGGCCCATAGGGTTCAGACGGGTTTCCCTTTTGTACCTTGTGACACGTGATCACGTGAAGGAGAAAGAAATGGCAACAGCTAAGAAGAAAACCGCAGCCAAAAAGAAGCCGGCTGCTAAAAACAAGCCGGTAGCAAAGAAGGCGGTCGCCAAAAAGAAGGTCGTCGCGAAGAAAGCCGTCAACAAAGTAGTGGCTAAGAAAAAGCCTGTCGCGAAGAAGGCGGTCAAAAAAGTCGCCAAAAAAACGATAGCGAAGAAAAAACCAGTGGCGAAGAAAGCTGTTAAAAAAGTCGTGGCCAGGAAGAAGCCTGCCGCGAAAAAAGCTGTCAAGGCAGTCGCTAAAAAAGTAGTGGCGAAGAAGCCCGCCGCGAAAAAAGCTGCAGCCAAGAAGCCAGTAGCGAAGAAAGCCGTAACTAAGAAGCCGGTAGCAAAAAAACCGCTACTTAAAAAGGCCGCACCCAAGAAGGCCGCGCCTACGAAGGCCGCAGCCCCAAAGGCAGCGCCAACTAAAGTAGCGCCTAAAAAGGCAGCGCCCAAGAAAGTCGTTGCTCACAAACCAGCGCCAGCACCCACGCCAGCGCCAGCTTCTACTTCGACTATTAAGACCGTACTCAGTCCGGCGGCCGCCTGGCCTTTTCCTACCGGCGTCCGTCCCTGACCTGATTGCAACAGTGCAGAGTCAGTCGAAAATATCCCGCAGCAGATTCAGGATCTGCCGCGGGATTTTTCTTGCTGGGTAGAACGTCTGGTTAAGATTTTTTTCCAGATTAAAATTTATCACTAAGGGTGGGTTTTGGTTGCCAGCATCTTAAATCTGATCACAGATACAGTTTCCACCTTGCTCGCCGCTATCTTGCTATTGCGTTTTTGGATGCAAGCAGTGCGAGTGCGCCCTCCGTTCTCGCTTGGTCAATTCATGTTTCGTATGACTGATTGGCTGGTGCTACCGCTGCGTCGGGTTGTGCCAGGCGTTGGAGGGTTTGATTGGTCCAGCCTGCTAGGTGGTGTACTTGTTGCCATGGTGTCTGTAGCTATTGGGCTAGGTATACGCTCTGGATTTGCCATTGAGTCCTGGCTGATACTGACGCTTCATACGCTAATACACTGGATAATCTACGGCTTTATCGGACTTCTGTTTATGGAAGTCATTTTTAGTTGGGTTAACCCGGATGCCCCGCTTGCGCCTGTAGTGCGAGCACTAAATCAACCGCTGATGCGGCCGTTGCGGCGCTTCATTCCACCGATTGCAGGTGTTGATCTCTCGCCGATAGCGGCTTTTTTGTTGCTGCGGGTGGCCTTGTTTGTTTCAGATAGTGTGTTGTTTGGTCTGGTTTGATGGAGCGATCCTGGTGCACTCGTGATGGAGAGTGCTTGCGAATAGCAGTTCATGTTCAGCCAAATGCATCACGAACAGAAATTTCTGGTGTGGTTGAGGGCGCGCTCAAGATTAGGTTGCATGCTCCGCCAGTGGATGGCAAAGCCAATGAGGCGTTGATTAATTTTATGGCCGAGCGTCTAAAGGTGGCCAAACGAGATGTAGATGTCTGTCGCGGCCACGGCAGCCGTCAAAAGGTTTTAGAGGTGCGTACGGAAATGGCAATTGACCAGTTAGAAGCTTTATTACGCTGATTACATCGTCTTATTATTAAGACGATGGCTTACAAACATACACAGCCATCGTCTGATTTCATTGGTGACGATTAAAAGTTGTAGCCAAATTCTTTGTGGAATCGTTCTTGAATTTCATCCAGCGTTGGAGCATGGTTTTGCCCACCTTGGCTTGCAATTTTGATTGAGCCCATCAATGAGGATAGTCGTCCGATAGTCATCCAATCCATATCGTTGCTTAATCCGTACAGCATGCCTGCCCGGAAGGCATCTCCACAACCTGTGGGGTCGACCACCTCATTAACATGCACTACCGGAATATCAAACCGGGCAGCACTAGTGTAAATCTCTGCACCTTGTTCTCCACGCGTAACGATCAGAGCAGACACACGTTCGGCTACTTGCTCCAGTGAGAGACCGGTCCGCTCAGTCAGTAACTCGGCTTCGTAGTCGTTGACGGCAACGTAGGTGGCGAGCTCTATAAAATGAATTAACTCCTCGCCGCTGAACATGGGTAACCCCTGGCCAGGATCAAAAATAAATGGGACACCCAGGCGCGCACAATCTTTAGCGTGCTCAATCATGCCGTCGCGCCCATCTGGCGCGACGATTGCCAGTTTTACTTTTCCGGCATCCTCAATCTTGTTTAAGTGAGAGTTACCCATGGCGCCAGGATGAAACGCAGTAATCTGATTGCTGTCAGCATCGGTAGTAATAAATGCCTGTGCTGTGTAGGCATCCTCGATATGGCGTATGCAGCGACGACTAATGCCTAAATTGTCCAAGCGATCTAGGTAGCTGCCGCCATCCTTGCCTATAGTGGCCATGATTAGAGGGTCACCATTTAACAGTTTTAAGTTGTAAGCGATATTGCCGGCACAACCGCCAAACTCCCTGCGTATACCCGGAACGAGGAAGGCAACGTTAATCTTGTGTAGTTGGTCAGCGAGAAGTGCTTCGGAAAAACGTCCGTGGAAGGACATGATGGTATCGAAAGCCATCGAGCCGCAGATCAGTGAAGTCATGGTGTCTTATTGTTAGTTTTGATGCTGTCTCAATTTAATGAACAGAAATAGAAGAACTTATTGGTAGAACAAGCTAGTACTGAACCCACCAGGAAATTCGCCGCTGAGTTCAAAATTAATTTGAATTTCTTGTTCTGCACGAGCGGCAATACCTTTTTTTACCTCGTTTGGATTGAGATAATTAATGGGGCTAAATACCTTACGCACAAGAATCTGCCCGACATCAGTTTTTAATTGCAGCTCAATGGAAGGCCAGGCTTGGACAGTGTTGGCCTGATTGCGAATTAATGCAGTGAGTACGAACTGACCAGGATGATCTGACACGGGTTGTAATTGACTCGACTCCAGGGATATCAGATCGATGTGTTCAGGCAGGCGCACTTGGCAACCCACTCGCGTGCATATAGCTCGTAGATAGCGCCCAGCCTCAGGAGAACGTGCCGCAATGTCAGCTCTAAAAAAATAACCCAGTTGCAGCAGCAGAGCAATGAATAAAAAAGGAATGCCTAGCCAGAGCAGCCATTTCCATGAATTTGCGCTTTGCTCACGCTTTCTGGCTTCTTCCACAAATAGCGGCGTGGGCGTTGTTGCCACCATAGGAGGCGGTTCGCTAGTAAGTTCAGCTTCTTGCGTGGTTTCCCACGGCTTGCTCTGCAAATCTGTAATGGCTTTAGAGAGAGCGTCAAGCTCATGCTGCATATTGGAAGGGGGACTAGGCTTGGCTGCACGCAAGGAGCCAAAATCAACCAGTGTCATGCGGCCATTGATATCTTCAGTTGTAGTCGTCTCTGTGACCTCGGTATAGACAGTGCTATGTCCAGCGCTTTGGTCGGCGCTACTCTCTAGCTGCTCGTGACCATTGAATAGCTCGCGACATGCACCGCAGCGAACCATGCCCTCTCGCAGCTCTAGCTGAGAAGGCGTGACGCGAAAGCGTGTTTGGCAATGTGGGCAACGGGTAACGAGCATGACGCCCTATCTTAATCTATTGGGGGCCGTTCCAGCCAGAGCAACCCATCCTTCGAACTCCGCGCTAACGCTGAGTTGTATCCAGCTTTGATAGCACGCGATGACTTCCTCTGCCTGACGCGCCAGTACGCCTGATAGCACCAGCCATCCTCCATCGGCGACGCGACCCGTAAGCATAGGCGCCATCACTTTGAGTGGCCCTGACAAAATATTGGCTACCACCACGTCGTAGCATACCCCTGACCGTGCGGAGGCAAAGTCTTCGGGGAGAAAGAAAGTAACATCACAATGATTACGTTGGGTATTTTCGCGCGCAGAAATAATGGCTTGGGGATCGATATCAACACCATCAACAATGTGCGCTCCTACCTTCTTCGCCAGCATAGCCAGGATGCCCGACCCGCAGCCATAATCGAGTACCGATTGATACGCGTGTATGTTTACTTCCAGCCATTCCATACATAGCTTGGTGGTCGGGTGACTGCCGGTACCGAAAGCGAGTCCGGGATCAAGTTCCAAAATGAGTGCGTTAGGTTCGGGAGCATCATGCCAGCTCGGAACCACCCAGATGTTTCTTCCTATACGTATAGGCTCAAATTGAGATTGGGTAAGGCGCACCCAGTCTTGGTCGGCAACCGTGCGTAGTTCAAAGGGCAATACGTCGTTGAGGTCGCACATCGCGCATGCTTGGTGTACCAGTTCGGCAGGATCATCGCTGGCATTAATGAGTGCTACGACACGACTGTTTTCCCACGCATGCTCGGTGGGTTCCATGCCGGGTTCACCGAAAAGAGGCTGTTCAGCATCGGTACCTTCATTGGCATCTTCTACCGATACCGATAAGGCTCCCACTTCCATTAGCGCATCCGAAACATGTTCGGCATGCTGACGCGGCACTTCAAGGACGATTTCTGTCCAGCTCATCGCGGCCGCTTAATTTTTTTTGTTCGCAAGTTTCTGCTCTAGATAATGGATATTGGTGCCACCCTCAGCAAAGCGCGCATCTTCCATAAGCTCGCGGTGCAAAGGAATATTAGTTTGTATGCCTTCGACCACCATCTCGGACAAGGCAATTTGCATGCGACGTATCGCTTGATCGCGGGTTGAGCCATAAGCGATGACTTTGCCCACCATGGAATCGTAGTTGGGGGGTACGTAATATCCTGCATACGCATGTGAATCAACGCGTATTCCAGGACCACCAGGCGCATGCCAGGACTGGATACGGCCTGGGGATGGGGTGAACTTGAAGGGATCTTCTGCATTAATTCGGCATTCGATAGCATGCCCAGTAAGCACAATATCTTTTTGGCGAAAACGCAGTTTTTCTCCTGAGGCGATACGTATCTGTTCTTGCACCAGGTCGATACCGGTAATCATTTCTGTGACTGGATGCTCAACTTGTATGCGGGTGTTCATTTCGATGAAATAAAATTCACCCGCTTCGTACAGGAACTCAAAGGTGCCCGCACCACGGTAGCCTATCTTGCGGCAGGCTTCGGCGCAGCGATCACCAATTTTCTCAATCAATTTACGCGGAATGCCAGGTGCAGGCGCTTCTTCTATCACTTTTTGGTGTCTGCGCTGCATGGAGCAGTCGCGCTCCCCCAGCCAAACAGCATTTTTGAATTCATCAGCAAGCACCTGAATTTCCACGTGACGCGGATTCTCCAGATACTTTTCCATGTAGACCTCGGGGTTGCCGAATGCAGCTCCCGCTTCAGCTTTGGTCATGGTCACTGCATTGAGTAATGCGGCTTCAGTGTGAACCACCCGCATACCGCGACCACCACCACCACCAGCGGCTTTGATGATTACCGGGTAACCGATGCGCCGTGCAGATTGAATAATAATTTTTGGATCATCAGGCAGCGCACCCTCGGATCCTGGCACGCAAGGAACGCCGGTTTTTATCATTGCCTGTTTGGCAGATACCTTATCGCCCATAAGGCGTATGGATTCTGGCCGTGGCCCGATAAATACAAAACCAGATTGCTCAACTCGCTCAGCAAAGTCGGCATTTTCAGAGAGGAATCCGTAGCCCGGATGGATGGCTTCAGCGTCAGTTACCTCGGCTGCGCTGATAATGGCGGGCATGGATAAGTAGCTTTGGGCCGATGCAGCTGGTCCTATGCAGACAGATTCGTCTGCCAGCTTCACGTACTTGGCTTCACGGTCAGCCTCGGAGTGAACGACCACTGTCTTGATGCCCATTTCTCGACAGGCACGTTGAATGCGCAACGCAATTTCACCACGATTCGCAATGAGAATTTTTTCAAACATAAAAGCTTAGCCCTTTGTCGACGCCAGCTTGGCGTTATCGTCTGCTGTCCGCGGAACTCGGCAGTGCTGTTGGGCGCGGTTCTCGCACCTACCCAATGATAAACAGCGGCTGACCGTATTCGACCGGCTGGCCATTCTCAACAAGTATCTGTTTAATTACGCCAGCGGCATCTGTTTCTATTTCATTGAGCAGTTTCATCGCTTCAATGATGCAGACAGTTTCCCCCTCTTTGACGCTGGAGCCGATTTCCACAAAGGGTGCTGCTCCTGGCGCTGATGAGCGATAAAACGTGCCTACCATGGGTGACTTGACCACATGGCCAGTGACTTCAGCGGGTGCGGGCTCTACAGCGGCTGTGGGTTGCATTACCGGTGCTGCCGCTGAAGAGGGTGCGGAGGGGCCAGCTGGCGCGGGCATCATCACCATTTGGTTTTGACCTGGAAGCGCACCCTTGACGATCCTGACCTTGCTTTCTCCTTCGGTGACTTCCAATTCGGAGATACCTGATTCAGCGACCAGATCGATTAAGGTTTTGAGCTTTCGTAAATCCATTCGATGTCCGTTAGCGGGTTAAAGTTGAGCTGCAAGTTCATTTTGCAGTGTAAAGCGAAATGGGTAATTGTTGCAGGTTAAATGCTAAATAAGGCCTGATTATAGCTTTTTAACAGCAAATTCGATGGCGATACGGTAGCCATCAACACCGAAGCCACAAATAACGCCCTCGGCAATACCAGAGACATAGGATAGGTGTCTGAAGGATTCGCGCTTGTGCACATTGGAAATATGGACCTCAATTACGGGGAGATTTACCCCCGCAAGGGCATCTCTTAGAGCGACGCTCGTGTGAGTGAAGCCTGCTGGATTAATAACGATGGCGTCGATGCCTTCGGCCTTGGCGGAGTGAATTCTATCTATCAGCGCTCCCTCATGGTTGCTCTGAAAGCACACCAGGCTAGCGCCAGCAGCGCTGGCAGTCTGCTTTGCTTGCTCTTCTACCTCCGCTAACGTAGTTGACCCATAGACTTCAGGCTCACGGGTGCCGAGCAGATTAAGGTTAGGACCGTTAACAAGAAGAAGGTTTTTTGCCATTTTTAGGCCGCTATTTCGCGAAGAAGGCTACATTTTCGCGCCAAAAGGCATAGGAAGCAAGCGTAAATAATTCTGTGCTTATCAACACCCACCAGTTTTGGTCAGCAAATTACTTAGCCTCATGCCGCGCAGCTGCTGGGCTATTCATAAAATTGGTAATAAATCAGTATTGAGCTAAGTCTGCTCTGACTTTGTTCATATCCAGACGACCAATATAGGTTTGAAGGATTTGACCATCTAAGCCTATCAAGACAGTAAAGGGCAAGCCGCCCGCCAGATTACCCAGATCGCGCGACAGCTCTGTCCCCTGCATGCCGGCCACAAGTATGGGATAGCTTATTTGGTGTTTTTTTGTGAATTGCAAGATGTTCGATGGAGAATCAACGCCAATACCAATAACTTGAAGGTTTTTGTCTACAAATGATTTTTGTAGCTCCACTAATTCCGGCATTTCTGCTACGCATGGCGGGCACCAGGTAGCCCAAAAATTAACCAATAAAATTTTTCCGCGCCATTCCGTTAAAGCATGAGTTTGTCCCTCTGCGTCGGGCAGGCTGGCATTCATGAGCGCTGTTATTGCGGGATTGGCATGATTAGTCGGATGTTGATTTTTAAATGATAGATAGGCACCAAAGGCAGTAAATAGAACTGCAATAGCGACAAATAGAATAATTCTCTTGTTCATTCTGTGGGGCTTTCGTTAATTAGAGCGCGTACTGCATTCAGATCGGCTTTTTCTATCCGTCGATTACCAGCGGATTTGGCAATTTGTCGCTGATCATCTTGCTCATAGAGCGTTAAGTGCACCGCTTCACCTTTCCAGAGGAAAGAAAGAATTTCGAGTGATCGTCCGGCATGAAGAAAGTGATTTGCTTCGGAGACTTCGTAATTAATCTCATGGTTTAGTAAAAAAACAGCAACATCCTTACTGCTCTCAGCGAACAGCTGAATATGTATATCGCTATGTTCGCCCGCGGTGCCATTGAGGACTGCTCCGGTAAGGTATGGAGAAAATTCACTTAACTTTTCCATTATTTCAAGGGCAATCAACCTCAGGTGCTGCAGACGTTGCGCATGTTCTTCACCAAAGAATAAGGATTGGTATTCACGCACTTCGGCTTCAATTTCTGCGTTATCGGGCAGTACATCACCGGGGACTTTTTGATTACCTAGTAATACTTTGGCCGCTTTTCGTTTGGCCGTCCCATAGTCGGCACCATCTTCTGCAATCATGCGCGCAGCTAAGGCGGCTATTTCGGCACGCAGGGCTTGTGCGTCATTGGGAAAGTTGATGTTCATTGAAGACTCAAAGGGTAAGTGACGCAAAAAACGACGTTGCGCTTTCAAAAGAGAGCATTCCGGCTCTTGAATGGCATTTCCGATATGTCAGTGTCGGGTAAAATCCGTAGATTACCTTGACCAGTTCATTCATGCATATTCACATACTTGGCATTTGCGGTACCTTCATGGGCGGTCTTGCGGTTCTGGCCAAGGAGGCAGGACACAAGGTTACCGGTTGCGACGCGAATGTATATCCGCCCATGAGCACACAACTCCGTGCTCAAGGTATAGAGTTAATCGAAGGTTACGGTCAGCATCAACTGAGTTTACAGCCTGACTTATACGTGGTCGGCAACGTGGTCTCGCGCGGTAATTCTTTGATGGAAACCATCATGAACCGAGGATTGCCGTATATGTCCGGCCCGCAGTGGATGGGCGAATATATATTGCATGATAAATGGGTGTTAGCTGTAGCGGGAACGCACGGCAAGACCACTACCGCCTCCATGCTGGCTTGGATATTAGAACAAGCAGGTTACAACCCGGGATTTTTGATCGGTGGTGTTCCATTAAATTTTGGTGTTTCGGCCAGACTCGGTGGAACGACAGCGCAGTCTCCGTTTTTTGTAATTGAAGCGGATGAATATGACACGGCTTTTTTTGACAAGCGCAGTAAATTTATTCATTACCGACCCCGCACAGCCATACTAAACAATCTTGAGTATGACCACGCAGATATTTTCCCCGATCTGGCTGCGATAGAAACTCAATTTCACCAATTGATACGCACCATACCCGCTATTGGCAGAATCATTGCCAATGGTGCGGAAGAATCACTTAAACGAGTTATAGCGCGCGGCTGCTGGAGTGAAGTTGAATGGTTCAATGATGCCAGCTCCGATACCTGGCGCATGGTTGAGCATGACGATGGTCGGTTTGATGTCTACCTCAATGGGCAGCGACAGGGAACAGTGAGTTGGTATTTAACCGGAGAACACAATCGATGGAATGCTGTAGCTGCAATTGCCGCTGCGCGTCACACCGGCGTTCTGCCCACTCAGGCTA
>Ga0315909_10007850_pt1 | contig 11818 bp, 6 predicted proteins | sample LakEriMetagenome_11_FD_203527 | JGI IMG/M metagenome (GOLD analysis project Ga0315909, IMG submission 203527) | Freshwater fungal communities from buoy surface, Lake Erie, Ohio, United States - Buoy 2 MA125 | ecosystem: Environmental > Aquatic > Freshwater > Lake | place: USA: Lake Erie, Ohio...
TTTGGAGTGGGTATATTCATACTTTGATAAAATCATAATATTGGAGAGAGAGGACAAAAGAAAACAAGCCGAAAGTCTATTCTATCATTTAAAATTATCAAAAAATAGAACAATATCCCCACTTTGGCATAGACAAAAATTTTATGATTTGAAGGAAGAGGATGAGGAGGAAATTTTTGGAATATCCCAACATTTAGAGAATGAGGCAGAATTTTTGAAAAATATGTCCAAAAGGGGATATCCTTTGGTTACATATGAAAATCTGTTTATTAGAAAAGATAAACCAACTTTAGACAAGTTATTAGAGTATTTAAAAATATCAAACAATCAAACATGTATTGATGAATGGATTAACTCACCATATAAAAAGGTTAGAATAAACCAAAAAATTAGCGGATTAATATGATTATAGATTTGAAAGACTACGTTTGTACTGTTCCATTTCAAGCATTAGAAATACATGAAACTCGAAACTTTATGTGTTGTGCGAGTTGGTTAAAAAAGGAACTACCAAGAAACGTACCATTAAAAGAATTATGGAATAGTACCGAGGCTATGGAAATAAGGGAGTCTGTTATGGACGGATCTTATAGGTTTTGTGATAAGAAACAATGCCCATTTTTATCACAACTTTTGAACTATAATGTGGATATTTTTGGACCAATAAAAAGAATTCAAGATTTACCCGAATATATAAAGGACTATGTTATTGAAAACAAAACATTTATGGAAAATGGTCCGACAATTTTACAAATGTCTTTTGATAGAACTTGTAATTATAAATGTCCCTCTTGTAGGGTAGATATGATTGTTGCTAATTCATCTTCAATTAAAAGAATAAACACCACAATCGAAGAGATGGAAGAAACATTTTCTGACTCAATCGAAACGATATATTGTTCGGGTACCGCGGACCCATTTGCATCCGTTTCTTATAGAAATTATCTTAGAAACCTCAATCCTAAAAAATATCCAAAACTTAATTCAATACATCTCCACACCAATGCTAGTCTTTGGAATAAGGAAATGTGGGATTCTATGCCGAATATACACAAATATGTTAAAAGCTGTGAAATCAGTATTGACGCAGGAACAAGGAAAACATATGAAATGGTTACAAGACTGGGAGGTAATTGGGACGTTCTAATATCTAATCTAAAATTTATTGCAACCATTCCGAGTATGAGGAAAGTAAAAACATCATTTGTTGTTCAAAAGTCTAACTATAGAGAAATGGAACCCTTTCTTAAAATAATGAAAGAGATATTTGGTATGAAAACAAAAGTTTTCTATGGTAAAATAAATAATTGGGGAACCTTCACACCAGAACAATTTGAAAAACTAAAGATTTGGGACCCAAAACATCCTGAACACAACTATTTTTTAAGAGAGTTAAAAAAAGTTGCAAACGACCCATTTGTGTTTCACAATTTACACGAGTTTTTACCAGTAGAAAAAACCTTAATTTAGTTTGATTTTAAATATATTTTCATTATATTTTATGTAATGAAAATACTCGGACACGCACCTTTTATTGGTACAACAGGATATGCGAATCACGCTCGTTCTTTCTTCTGTGCTTTAAACAAATATCATACGGTTAAAATTAGAAACCTTACAATTGGAAATAGTTGGAGAGGGATGAATAATCGTCCCCATGATGGTGAACCATATTTCACCAAAGAAATGGGGGATATGTTAATTCTACAGACATTACACAGAGCCGATGGTAATGGAAGGGTAGACGAATTTATGTATAATTATAAAGGTGATTTCACACCCGATGTCCATATAGTTTTAATGGAAACCAATAATCACTATTTTTATGAGGATTACATTGGTTATAAAATTGCCTACAATGTTTGGGAATCAACACGTTATCCTGATGATTTTTTCAATAGATTATTTTATTTTGATGAGGTATGGGTACCAACTCAATGGCAATTTGATTGTTTAGTTGATCAGGGGTATCCTTCAGAAAAGATTTTCATAGTACCTGAAGGTGTAGATATAGAGACCTTCAAACCGATGAAGAAACAACTTAAGAAGTCCACAGACAAATTTAGATTTTTATATTTTGGTAGATGGGATTATAGAAAGGGAACCACTGAAGTATTAAAAACATTTGGTGAGGTTTTTAAAGGTAGGAAAGATGTGGAATTAATTGCCTCAGTTGAAAACCCATATCCATATGATGGTATGAAAACGACGGAAGAACGAGTAGAATATCACGGGATTAATACTGAAAATATCAAATTCATAAAATTCACAACTAGGGAAGATTATGTGAAGTACCTACAAATGGGTAATGTGTTTTTATCATGTGCTCGTAGTGAAGGTTGGAACTTACCGTTAATTGAGGCAATGTCCTGTGGTACACCTTCATTATATTCAAATTGGGGTGGACAATTACAATTTGCAAAAGACAAAGGTTTACCAGTAAAAATATCTTATTTAAGACCTGCGAATATTGAACATAAAGATTTTCCTGGTGAATATTGTGAACCAGATTGGAAGGATTTTGGTGAACAGATGTTAAATGTGATTAAGAATTATTCTGAACATAAATCAAGGTCAATAAAAGAATCAAAAGAAATACACAAAAATTTTAATTGGGATACTGTTGCTAAAGGTGCGTCGGATATTTTAACAAGGCACTCAAAACCATTTGTTTTTGTAACTACGGGTAACATCGGGTATATGCCTGTTATTGAAAAGTTAGTACAATCCTTGTTAGAATTTTCAGATCAAAAAATTATTGTTTATGGTGTGGATTGTGATGTCCCATTTGATTACCCAAATGTTATTAAAAGAAGAATCAACCCACCAAAGATATCGGAACATGATAAATGGTATTGGAAACAACACGCTTGTGTTGAATCACTAAAAGAAAACTATGAATATTTTATATGGATTGATGGTGATGTTGTTGTAAATTATAACATAGATAACGTCAGACAATATTTTAATAAAGTTGGTCGATACCCGTTATCGGATATTCATGTCCAAGAAGAGTTTTTTGGTTTATATGATAATGGGAATAAATCTCAATTATTCAATGAACAATTAAGTCAAGAGTGGGGGATTAAAAAGGGTAATCCATACGCACATGTGTGTTTCTATATCTATAATCACGGATCAAAATTATGGTTTGAAGAAATTATTAATCATTATGAGACCATAATGAAAAACAATCCAAGTGATTATAAAAGATTATATCTGTGGAATGATGAGGGTATTGATAACGCAATGAGATGGAAATATGGATATACAAATCATTTGCCACTATCAAACTTTGATACATCATCCTATGATGGTGATGAAGGTTATATTAACCAAACACTAAATCAGTTTTATAAATTTTGGAACGAAGATGGACCACAAAACTTTAATCGTATATTCGGATATCAGTATATACCTGAAGATAAATCTAAAATAATTTATTTTCATGGTAATAAAAATGATCAAGTATCAGACAAAATGATTGAATTTATAAAAATGAAAAGAGATAATTCATTTTATAAGTCAATGTGTTTTTATACTGATGTTTATAAATTGGAAAACTTTGAAAACTTATTTGAATACGAAGGTAGTACGATACAAGTCGCGGAAAAATTTGGGTGGGCTCCAGCAATCTTTCATGAAATATATAACTTAAGAGATTATTACAAAGATAGAGAAAAAAGAATACACGAGGGAGATGTGGTTGTGGATTTAGGAGGTAACATTGGTGTTTTTAATAGATGGGCACATAGTGAAGGTGCAAGCAAAGTAATATCGTTTGAGCCTGATAAAAGATATTTTAAGTTACTTTCATTAAACGCTGGTCCGAATTCTATATTATTTAATGCAGCAGTGAGTAATCAGGTTGGTGAAATGAATTTGTATGAAAGTACTCACTTAGGTGGATCAAACTTATTTGGTACACATGAAAATTCAGAATCTTATAAAGTTAGAACCTATACATTAGATTATCTATTTGAAACTGGACTGATTGATAGAATCGATTTTCTCAAGGTTGATATTGAAGGTGCGGAACATTATGCATTATCGGGAATTAGTGATGAGAACTTGATGAAAGTAAAAACTATTTCAATGGAATACCATCACTCACACTTTAATTACGATGAAGAACTTAGACAGAAACTTATAAATAGAATGATAATACTCGGATTCAACTCCTATCTTATGTTTATGGGTTCAAATAATGCTTTACAAATGATATATTTTACAAGATGAGTACATTAAATAAAATTGCACAATCTCACGGAACGGATAAAAGTTCCGATATACACAATTATTGTGTTAAGTATGAAAAGTATCTACCATTTAATAGATACGACACTCTAAAAATATTAGAAATCGGGATACTAAACGGTAAATCACTTAAAACGTGGAAAGAATATTATTATCGTTCACAAATTGTGGGGATTGATATTAATCCTAATTGTAAACAATATGAAGAAGATAGAATCAATGTTGAGATTGGATCACAAGCCGATGGTAATTTCCTTTCAAAAATTTGGCAACAATATGGACCGTTTGATATGATATTAGATGATGGTTCACATATGAATTCACATGTAGTATACTCATTCCAACATTTATGGAATAACCTCAAATCTGGTGGAGTTTATGTTATTGAGGATTGTGGTACCGCGTATTGGGAGGATTATGAAGGGGGTTATCTTAAACCAACAACAAGTGTTGAAACATTTAAATCTTTAGTTGATGATGTCAATTTCCGAGGACTAATGAACTTCGATGCACCAAATGTACACGGTAGAAGAGAAGATTGGTTGATAGAACTATCAAAGAAAACCCAACCAGGTTGTATCGTGGATATTGAATCTATAAACTTCCTTAATGGAATTATTATTATAACAAAAAGATAATGGCATACACTTTTAATGAGGATATTTTTGTTGTTGACTGTTGGTTAGATACTGAGGAGAAAGAAAAAACCTTACTTAAATTAATAAGTAGATTAAAAATTTTTAATGTTCCGATAATATTATGTGGACATTATCCGGTTAAACCTGAAATTCAAAAACAGATTGATTATTTTATATACGATAGTAACAATGATATTCTTTTAGAAAAAGATTTTAGTGAATATGAAGTTGTTAGTGATAGATGGACAATAATGAATGACTACAAGGTATTCAATAAAGTCGACTTTCATCATGATTATGCAATATGGTTAACCATGAAAAATGCATTTAATCTTGCAAAACAATTAAATAAAAAATATATTCACTTTTTGGAGTACGATAACTTACCTGATGAAACACAATATCGTCAGGCTTTTATGGAATACATAAGAAGTCATGATGCGGTTGTGTATGAATATATGAAAGGTTCAACGAATGAACCACAACCATACTCATCAACATATATTTTTTCAATCAGAACTGACGTTGCACTTTCGGTTATAAATAAGATTAATACGAAGGAAGAATATTTTAAAAATAAACCAAATGGTTGGCAGTTAGAAAAAGTTTTTTATCAGACATTAAAAAGTGTGACAAATAATATTTTCATTAGTAAGTATATTCCTAATGATAATGAACTGAATATATATGCTGCTTGGAATCGGAATGGTATTCTAAAAAACGGTGCGGTATTTCAAACATATTTGGCTGTTGATAATAATAACCTATATATTCATTTTATATCAGGATTTTCAGAAAGATTTGCAGAAAAAGATTACTTATGTGAAGTAAACTATGGAGATAAAAAGTTTTTTTATGTTGTAAAAAGGGGAGAGTATCATTTAGAATTATTAGGTGATTATGTAAAAAATGAAACGGTCAGAGTTTTTTATCAAGGGACTGAAGTGTTCACACAACAACTTAAAGAGGAATTGAATGATTTCCGAAGAAAAAATATTTTAGAGTGGAAAAATAAACAATCAAATAGAAAATTTAATATTCATTTTGTTGACGGTCCGTTTGTTGAAATACTAGATGATTTACCATACAAATATAATGTTCAGTTTATAAATAAAAAAAACGGAAATGTCGTTTATCAGACAATACTAAGTAGTAATCAATGGTGTAAACCTTCATTAAAATATTATATAGATTGGGGAATTAAAATTATCGGTATAGACAACGACTACAACGGATATCATGAATTCAACCCAAGTAATAACAGATTCTATATATCTTTTGAAAGTAAATCTTTAGGTGATACTTTAGCTTTCATCCCTTATGTTGAAGAATTTAGAAGACAAAAGAATTGTAAAGTAGTTTGTTCGACTTTTCATAACGATTTGTTCATAAAAGAGTATCCTGAGATAGAATTTGTAAATCCTGGCTCACAAGTTACTAACATATACGGTATGTATAGACTTGGTTTGTTCTATAATGGAAACGAAATTGACTATGAGAGACATCCATATGACCCGTTGAAAGAACCTTTACAAAAAATTGCGTCAGATATATTAGGTTTAGATTATAAAGAAATATTACCAAATGTTCCAAAATTGGGTGGACATAAAAAGAAAAGAGTTTGTATCGCCATTCACTCAACTGCACAATGCAAATATTGGAATAATCCCGAAGGGTGGCAGAAAGTAGTTGACTTTATCAAATCTAAGGGATATGAGGTAAGATTATTATCAAGAGAAGAGGACGGATACATGGGAAACAAACATCCTAAAGGAATAAAAGTACAACCACCAAGTTCTACAAAAGAAATATTAAAAGTTTTACAGGAGTCTCATTTCTTTATTGGAATTAGCAGTGGGTTAAGTTGGTTAGCGTGGTCGTCTGGAATACCTGTTGTTTTGATATCGGGTTTTACAGATGTGTATTTAGAACCATTCAAAGATATCCATAGAATTATGAATAAAGATGTATGTAATAGTTGTTGGCACACACACAAATTTGATCCCGGTAATTGGAACTGGTGTCCAATTCATGAACAATCTGACAGACAATTTGAATGTTCAAAAGAGATTACACCTGAGGAGGTTATAGGTAAAATAGAAAAATTATTCTAAAGTTTCAAATATTTAATACTTGAATACTAATGTCAAGTATTTATTAGATATAAAATAATTTATCTAGATGAAAGTATTTGAACCACTTATAACGGGATCCTTGTCAGTTTCGGGTTCAGCACATGTTCAGGGTGACCTAACTGTGTTAGGAACAATAAACGCGACAATCAGCGGTACCACATCAAACGCGGTTAGTGCCTCTTACGCACAAACCTCGTCAATTGCACAAAACTCACAATTATTAGACGGTAAAGATTCTACAGAATTTGCGATAACAGGTAGTAATATTTTTACCGCCGACCAAACTGTAACCGGCTCAATTAAAATACAGGGTGACCTATACATAAACGGAACCCAATATACCGCGGCCACTTCGGGTACATCAGGTACAAGTGGAAGTAGTGGAAGTTCTGGTACATCAGGTACATCAGGTACATCAGGAACGTCAGGTTCTAGCGGTTCTTCAGGATCTTCAGGTACATCTGGTTCATCAGGAAGTTCAGGTTCAAGTGGAACATCTGGTTCTAGTGGTTCTTCGGGTACTTCAGGAACATCTGGTTCGTCAGGTTCGTCAGGAACATCTGGTTCTAGTGGTTCTTCAGGTAGTTCTGGTACATCAGGTACAAGTGGAAGTAGTGGAAGTTCTGGTACATCAGGTACAAGTGGAAGTAGTGGAAGTTCTGGTACATCAGGTACAAGCGGTACTTCAGGTAGTTCTGGTACATCAGGTACAAGCGGTACTTCAGGTAGTTCAGGTTCTTCGGGCACCAGTGGAAGTAGTGGAACATCTGGTACATCAGGAACCTCAGGTAGCTCAGGATCAAGTGGAAGCTCTGGAACCTCAGGTACTTCGGGTTCTTCTGGTACATCAGGTACAAGTGGAAGTTCTGGTTCTTCAGGTACAAGCGGTTCTTCAGGAAGTGCGGGTACATCAGGAACATCAGGTCTTTCAAATTCATTCTTTAATTATAATGCTAAAACGACATCTCAGTCAGGTAATCCAGGTTCCACATATGTCTTATGGAATAATGCAACAATAACAGGTTCAACCAGTATCAGTATTAGTGATACCGATGGTTTGAATAATAACGTTGACATATTTTTAGGAACATTAGCATCAGGTTCAATTATTGTTTTACAAGATAAAACTAGTCATTTGAACTACCAAAGATGGATGGTTGGTACTTCAACTGACAATACAACATATTTTACATATCCTGTAACTCTACAAAGTCAAGCAGGTAGTTCATCGTTTACAAATGAACAAGATTTATTATTAATCTTTGGTTCAACACCATCTGGTACAAGTGGAAGTTCTGGTACAAGTGGAAGTTCTGGTTCTAACGGTTCATCCGGCACATCAGGAAGTTCTGGTTCTAACGGTTCATCGGGTACAAGTGGTACATCAGGAAGTTCTGGCACATCTGGTTCTTCAGGAAGTAGTGGTTCATCAGGTACAAGTGGTTCTTCAGGAACATCAGGTACATCAGGAACAAGTGGTTCTTCAGGAACTAGTGGTTCGTCAGGAACTAGTGGTTCATCAGGAAGTAGTGGAACATCGGGAAGTAATGGTTCTTCAGGTACTTCAGGTTCAAGTGGAAGTTCTGGCTCTTCAGGTACATCTGGATCATCCGGTTCAAACGGAAGTTCTGGTACCTCAGGAAGTTCAGGAAGTAATGGTTCATCTGGTACCTCAGGAAGTTCAGGAAGTAATGGTTCATCTGGTACCTCAGGAAGTTCAGGAAGTAATGGTTCATCTGGTACATCAGGTACAAGTGGAAGTAGTGGAAGTTCTGGTACCTCAGGTTCAAGTGGATCTTCAGGAAGTTCTGGTACCTCAGGTTCAAGTGGATCTTCAGGAAGTAATGGTTCATCTGGTACATCAGGTTCTAGCGGAAGTTCAGGAAGTTCTGGTACATCAGGAAGTTCAGGAAGTAATGGTTCATCTGGTACATCAGGTTCTAGTGGAAGTAGTGGAAGTTCTGGTACATCAGGTTCTAGCGGAAGTTCAGGAAGTTCTGGTACATCAGGATCAAGTGGTTCATCAGGAACCGCTGGTACTTCAGGTACATCAATCACCACATCAGGAACTAACAACACAATAGTTAAATTCACATCTTCAACGACTGTGGGTAACTCAAGTATAACTGATGATGGTACAACAGTAACAATTGGAGGTAACTTGGTGGTTTCGGGTACACAAACAACCGTAAACTCAACAACAGTTAATATTGCTGATAATATAATCCAACTTAATGGTACAGGTGCGACAAATGCGGGTTTAGTCGTGAGAGACGCAACAGCATCAACATTAGTTTCTGGTTCATTATTATGGAATACGACAACCGATAGATGGATTGCGGGACCATTAGGTAGTGAAATTGAAATTGCAACCATTAGTGGTGGTCAAACACTTACAAATAAAACAATTAGTGGAGCATCGAATACGTTATCAAATATTGGTAACTCATCACTTACAAACTCTTCTGTAACAGTAACAGCTGGAACAGGTATGAGTGGTGGTGGAGCGGTTGCTTTAGGTTCTTCAATAACATTGACCAACGCGGGTGTAACATCAAACGTGGCAGGTACTGGTGTTTCAGTAAGTTCAGGAACAGGAGCGTCAACCATTTCTATTGGACAGGCGGTAGCAACCAACTCTTCAGTTACATTTGGTGGTTTAACTGTAAACGGTTCAACTACTTTAAATTCGACGACTACCGCGGTAACGGGAGCATTAATAGTGGGTGGAGCAACAACATCAACGACAGTCGGTTTAATTAGAGCGTCTAATGATATCATTGCATACGCGAGTTCAGATGAAAGATTAAAAGAAAATGTTGAAACTATTAAAGGTTCATTAGACAAAGTGATGTCAATTGGTGGTTATGAATTTGATTGGGTTCCAATGGAAGGGATACATGAAAACGAAGGACATGACATCGGAGTAATTGCACAAGAAATTCAAAAGGTCTTACCCGAAATTGTTACAACAAGAGAAAATGGTTACTTAGCTGTTAAATATGAAAAAATAGTTGCATTATTAATTGAAGCAATTAAAGAACAACAAAAACAAATAGATGATATAAAATCTAAGTTACAATAAAAGAAAAGGGACTCAATTGAGTCCCTTTTTTATTTCTATTAACATATTTCCAATATGGTATTCACCAGGTTCATAATAAGGAATAGAAAGTCTAAGCTTTTGAAGATTTATTATATCTTCATTTGTAAAAGGTTCTACTTCTACTATAACAACATCTACCGTATCTGTAAGAGTAAATTTACTTCTTAAATCGTATCTAGTGTTCTTTTGTTCATTCTCTACATAATCTAATGGAATGTCCCCCAAGTCAATTTTATCAAAGAATGGTTCAATTTCAAATAAACGATTTTTGTTTCTTGTTATTAAACCCATACTAAAAGATTTAAAAGAAAAAACATCATCCTCCCAATATCTCAGTTCATTAAACGCGTTTATTGGTATACCCCATTTCCTAACAAAGTTTCTATTTGACGAGACCTCAATCCTATGTCTATCATTTTTATACTCATCACTAAATCTAGATGTCTGCGAAACAAAATGGTAAGTTATTGCGGAAGTGCAGGTTTTAAGTTTATATCCTTTTAGTTTCGCACGAATTAAAAAATCGTCATCTTCACAAAAAGCAGGAATAAAACTAAAACCATCGAAACCGCCCACATCAACAAACATATCCTTATAACCTGACATGAAAAAAACCGCACCATCATATATGTGGTCAGTTTTATTATTCTCTGAAACATAACGATTAAATCCGTCGTAGTTAAAATTGTTAAATTTATCTCCTAAATCTAATATAACTTTACCAGGTCTTTGATGTCCTCTGAATATCGGAGGTTCGATAGTTGTATAGGATAAAAGAGTATCAGGTGTTAATAACCTTTCTATTGATTCTAAAAACCCCTCACCAATTATCATGTCATTATGAATTAAAACGAGTTTTTCTGTATCAACTAACTTTATACCTGTGTTATATGTATCTGAGAAAGTAAGTCTTTGGTCGTCATGAAATATGGTGACATAATCATCTATATTTGATATTTCTTCTAACCATTCTTTTGTTCCATCAGTGGATCCCCCACTACTAATAACTAACGGAGATTCGGGATATAAATTTCGAACTCTATCATAACATGATTTAGTTAAATCTAATTTATTATATACCGCCAAAACAAATGTTATATCCATTTTATAATTTTTCTTTTACAAATTTAAGTGCAGACTCAACAACTTGATGCATATCATAGTATTTGTATTCACCCAAACGACCACCAAATAATACCAAGTCCTTCACCTTATTAGATTCTTCTTTATACTTGGAAAAAATTTCATTATTTTCCTCATCATTAACAGGATAGTATGGGTCAGTAACACCGGCAACATATTCTGTTGGATATTCGTGAGTAATCCATGTAGTGTCTGTATTAACACCCTCGAAATGCTTGTGTTCAATTATCCTTGTATATGGGATATTGTAATTTGTATAATTCATCACAGGAACACCTTGATAGTTTGGTTGATTAAGGTGTTTGTGTTCGAATCTAACCGTCTTATATTCCAACTTACCATACTTATAACCAAAGAACTTATCAATTGGACCAGTAAAAATTACTTTATTGTGAAGTGGTAATTTACCATCAAAGTAATCTGTTTTTAGTTGAACGTCAATACCTTCTAATAATTTATTGAATATCTGAGTGTATCCACCGATTGGTATTCCTTGGTACTTATCAAAGAAATAATTATTGTCCCACACGAAACGAACT
>Ga0315909_10007852_pt1 | contig 11817 bp, 18 predicted proteins | sample LakEriMetagenome_11_FD_203527 | JGI IMG/M metagenome (GOLD analysis project Ga0315909, IMG submission 203527) | Freshwater fungal communities from buoy surface, Lake Erie, Ohio, United States - Buoy 2 MA125 | ecosystem: Environmental > Aquatic > Freshwater > Lake | place: USA: Lake Erie, Ohio...
TTAAGTTTACAACTATATCAATATCATTGGAGTTAAAGAATTGTTTTACTGATTCAAGATTAGTTACGTCAACGTCTTTAGATCCTATAGCGATAACGCTATACTCTTTATCTAAAAAAGATTTTAGCTGACTTCCTAGTCCCCCAGTACCACCAAATAAAGCTATTTTTTTCATAATCTTTTATCTATAAAAATTTCGTAAGTATCTGCATTATAATCAATATAACCAATAGGATTAAAAAAGTCAAACATTTTTTCAAAGTATACTTTTTTATCCGAGAACATGAATGGATGCATGCTTACATGAAAAGGTACTTTCATTTGCTGTAAGATAGGATCTTGTAATAATTCACATTCGTATCCTTCAATATCAATTTTTATTAAAGATATGTTATCTTCATTTAAATCATATTGTTCTAAGATCTGGCTTATTGATATCGTGTTACATTCTACCGCTAAGTTATTAGTAAGATAACTAGATCCTCCGCCTCCTAATTCTGTAGGATGTCCTATATTTAAAACAGGTTCAGAAGATACAGCTTTGTTTACAGTAATAATATTTTTAAAATTGTTTGCTTCTACATTCTTTGATAAATTAGAGAAAGCTATAGGGTCTGGTTCAAAACATATACACTGTTTAGAATAATACTGCGCCACCATTGAAATAGGACCTTGCCAAGCACCAATGTCTAAAAATGTTTTATCCTTACTTAAATACGGAATGATAGTTAAATATGTACTTTCTTCCCATCTAGGATAGATATCTCTCCAAAAATGGTTTAGATAATCAGTTGTTTCTACAACGTTAAAAGATACTCCATGTCTATTTATGTGTATCATTTTACTTCAACTTTACTAGACCAATTACTACTTTTTTTATTCATATGAGTTAAATAATACTTCTCATCTTCTGGAAGATTATTTGGGTCGTAATAAAAAGGAGCATGTTTAACTATATATGGAACGCCTGCTCTTAGAGTTTGATCACTCCAAGTAGGAATCATATTTGGTGAGTGAACAGCAAATGTTGTATCTATAGGATGAGGATATAATTCTACATCGCCATCTACAATAGCATTAGTCCAATAAGTAGATTCATAACTGTGTACCCATGCATTTAAAGGGTATGTCAAATCTATGTCATCTATTTTTATAGACATACCAACTTTTGGTCTATTGTGCTTCTTAGCATACTCTATTAAGTCTTCTATGAAATCATTAGGAACAGATTCTATAGGTATAATATCACTATCATTGAATACGTACCAATCAGAAGTAATCTCTTTAAATTTTGGATGACCTATAAGAACAAGATCTCTGAATGCGTGGCATGAGTTCTCTGTAATGTTATTATAAAATACATCTACACTAGATGTTTTATACCATTCTAATAATGGCGGAAATGTAGATTGGTTATCTATAACTACGATATTGTTATATCCTCTTGATCTAAGCGCATCTACTTGTTCAATCAAAGGATATAGTCTATCTCTATTTAATATTACAATAGGTATATTCTTCATTAGTATTAGTTTTCAAATTTAATTATCCCAGCTCCCCAGGTCCAACCAGATCCTACAGAAGCCAGAAGTATTGTTTGTCCTTGTTTTATTTTATCTGATTTAATAGCATCATCTAATGCAATTGGTATTGATGCTGCCGCAATGTTTGCATATTTATCCATCACTGTTACTACTTTTTCAAAAGGTAGTCCCACTTTCTCACTAATAACTTTTAACATTTTTATTCCTGGTTGATGTGGAACCATATAGTCTATGTCATCGACTACTAAACCTGAATCTGACAATACTTTGTTTATTGCTAAAGGAAGTTTAGATGTTCCTGCTTCAAATACTGCTTTACCATCCATTATAAAAGTAGACCCAATAGGTGTCATGAATCCGTCTTTACCTTTGCCATCTGAATAAACCTCTGTTGTGATCCATCCAGTATCTGAACTAGTTAATACGACGGCTCCTGCTCCATCTCCAAAATATACACAATCTCTTGAATTTATATCTGTAATTTTAGAGTATGTTTCTGTAGCTATCAATAGTATGTTTTTATATGCTTGTGCTTCTATTAATGGACTTGCTATATTCAATCCATATAAAAATCCAGTACAAACAGAGTTAACATCGAAACAAGGACAGTCTATATTTAGTTTGTCCGCAATAATACATGCAGTAGATGGTGATATTTTATCCGGACTAGACGTAGCAACAATCATCAGGTCTATGTCCTTTATATTCAATCCTGAATTTTCTACTGCTTTTAAACCCGCTTTGTAACCTAGATCAGATGCTAATTCATTAACTACCCACCTTCTTTCTTTTATTCCTAAGTATTGTTCAGGCCATAGTTCATTTGTTCCATACATCTCATGAAGATCTTTATTTGTAAGACTTCTATCAGGAACGTACGATCCTATTCCTTTTATTCTAACTTTATATTTTTTGGACATGCCCTAGATTTTTTTCGATAGTAATTTAACATCATTATCTACCATCTTTTTTACTAGATCTTCAAAACTAGTTTTAGGTTCCCAACCTAATTTATTTTTTGCTTTAGAGTAATCTCCTCTTAACACATCAACTTCTGCAGGTCTAACAAATTTAGGATCTGTTTTAACATGCTGTTCCCAACTATGTATTCCAACATGATTAAAAGCAATATCTAAAAACTCTCTTATAGACTTAGTTTCTCCTGTGGCAACAACATAATCGTCAGGCTGATCTTGTTGCATCATTAACCATATAGCTTCAACATAATCTGGAGCATATCCCCAATCACGTTTAGCATCTAAGTTACCTAAGGTTATACTATCTGATATTCCCAAATGAATTCTAGCTACGCCGTCTGATATTTTTCTAGTTACAAATTCTATACCACGCCTTTCAGATTCATGGTTAAATAAAATACCACTACATGCGTATATACCGTAAGACTCTCTATAATTTTTTGTAATCCAATGACCATACAATTTAGCTACTCCATAAGGAGATCTAGGATAGAATGGTGAATTTTCGTTTGAAGGATTCTCTACCATTTTACCGAACATCTCAGAAGAAGACGCTTGATAAAACTTTATTCCTTTATCTGCTTCTCTAATTGCTTCTAAAACTCTAAGCACACCTAAACCAGTTACATTAGAAGTGTATTCTGGAGTTTGCCAGCTTTGTCCTACAAAAGATTGAGCTGCCATGTTATAAACTTCGTGAGGATTAATATCTTTCACTATTCGTAATAAGCTGTGTTGATCAGATAGATCCCCATCTACAAAAGTTATCTTACCTTCAAGATGGCTAGTATTAACTCTATTTTTTATAGAACTTCTTCTTTCCATTCCATAAACTTCATATCCTTTCTCTAATAAAAGATCTGCTAAATGGCTACCATCCATTCCACTAACCCCAGTAATAAGTGCTTTTTTTGTCATAATTTATATTCTATTTTTAGATCCATCAATTGGTTGCATAGGAATATAACAACCTACATCATCATAATTAGGAAGTCTTCCGTATTTTTTAACGAACTCATTCAAGCTTTTATTCTCATACTCTTCAAGATGTTTAGGTCTAGTACTAAAATTATCATCAGGAAATCTAGAAGTTCTAGAAGCAAAATGATAAAGTACTGATTTTGTAGTTAATACAAAGTCATATCCTTCGTTTAACATTCTAATGAATATGTCTGCATCTTCCCAATACATAGGAGAAAATCTACTGTCATTTCCTCCGATATAGTCCCAGTTCTCTTTGCTAATTACACCACTGACTCCTTCTGGTTTTCTAAATTGAAAGTCATTCATAGAAGAAAACTCACTAGCCCATTCTAAGAACTCTTGTTCTTTAAAATTAGTATGAAGTTCTCCAAACATTTCTAGAGGCACTTTTAGTGTTCCAATTCTACTATCTAAATTTCCAAATACCGCAGGTTCGACTCTATAACTGAAAGACCATATTTTATCGTCAGGTCTACTTTCACAAATGTCTACTAATGCTTTATCCCAGTCTTTAGCCATGTAAAAATCAGATGACAAGAATCCTATGTATTTTGTTTTCACCTTGTCAGCACAAAAATTCATACCTCCTCCAATTCCAAGAGGAATTTCATTCTTGTCTATATAAACTTGTAGTTTATATTTTCCTGCGTTTTCTATAAGCCACTCGTTTGTTCCATCTGTACAATTTTCTGAATGGATAATAAAAGGGGCATTTTCATAATAACTATTTTCTCTAACAGACTTTACTACTAATTTAAGATAGTTAATAGTATTATAAGTAGATAGACAAAAAGTAATTGGACTAGATTGATTCATATAGTTGATTTTGATATTCCTGTCTAGCGATCGTTTTAGGATGTATTAGGCAATAGAATTCCTCAGGTGGCATTAGAGCATATGTTGTATGCCCTGTCAAAACCTCATGGACCTTGTTAACCCAATTGATCTTGGGTGAGTTCTGTAAGATCCTTGTCTGATAGTCTGGGAAGTTAACCCAGCCTTTCTCATCTACACGCCATCTCCACATGTCAATATGCTTTTGAGTAAGTCCTTCTACTGTGTTTATCCTAGGTAGTAAAAATAAGTCAATTGTTGGATTGTCTTGCAAAATTTCGTGCAAGTGTTGTATAAATTCTTCTTTTAAGTATTCGTCAGCATCTATTTGAAAGATCCACTCCCCAGAACAATTAGCTTTAAGGTTATTCTTGAAAGCGCCAAAGTTGCCTTTAAGTCCAAACTCAACTAATTTAATTTGATCCTTATGTCTATCAACCACTTGATAAACTTCTCTAGTAGTGTTACCAAGATCTGCTTGAACCACAATCTCATCTTCTGGTCTTTTGTTTTTAATCAGTAAATTCAAGAGTCTATCTAACTCTTTATGTTCATAACAAACTGGTATACCGTAACTGATTCTCACTTAGATTATATTTTTAATGTATTCTTTTAACCTGTCTTTAGGAGCCCATCCAAGTCTTTCAATAGCATCATTATTTAGTCTTATGGTTTCACGATAGTTCCCTTTAACGTCAGGCACATATTCTTTTTCTACATTACCAAACATACCGGCTACTTCATTTAAAGAATAGTTATTACCAGTTCCAAGTTCCCAAGCATCTTCATGCTTTTCATTAGACTCTGCTATCTTGATAATTCCATCTACGATATCGTCAATGTGCGTAAAGTCACGTCTTTGTTCACCATCGCCATGAATGATAAGAGGTAGATTTTTCTTGATTCTAGATCTCCACATTCCTATCACAGCAGCCATGTGAGAGTCAACTAATTCGCCTGGTCCATAAACATTATAAAATCTTACGATCTCTGCGTTAAGATTATAAACTGTTTTATATAGTTTAATCCACTCTTCTCCTATATATTTAGACATAGCATAAGGTGATAGTTCTGGATTATGATGTTTAGATGATGACCCAGAATAAATCAACTTGCTACCGTTTCTTAAAGCATATTCAACTACTTTCCTTGTGCCTCCTACATTTACACTAAATGTCCATGAAGGGCTTTTAAACGATGGTTGTATTCTACTTAGGGCTGCTAAATGAAAAATACACTTATAAGGTTTGTCTGGTATATTATCCATTGCACGTACATCTCCACCTAAAAAGTTAGCTCCTAGTTCACTGATGTCTTTAGCTTCTTTTCCAATACTCAAATTATCTATAACATCAACTGTATAACCTTCTAATAAGAGTCTTTGTGTTAATGCATAACCTATAAAGCCACAACCTCCAGTAACGAGTACACTATTCATTTTCTTTTATATCAAATAAACCAATATAATCACATGCTTCGAAATAACCTTCTTGACCAAAGTTCTCTAATGTTTTAGAGTCTGACTTGTGTGTCTTTCCTTTGAATCTTGGCATTTCTTTCTCTTCTTCTGTTAAAGGAACAGATTTGATACCACTCCACTGCCAATCATCTTTTGATGTACCGTTTGCAAATACTGTGCCTAAGCCATCAATATTAACAACATTAGGATACCAAACACGACCTTCTTCGTCTACGTGCTTAATGTCTTTGTAAAGTTCAGGCATCTCAGCTTCATATGATTCAATATCGTATTCACCTTCTCTGATAAGATCAGATGTGTTGAAGCCACAACTCAAACAAGAGTATCCACTATGGAACTCGTTGATAGGAGTTTTGTAACAAGCTAGTGCCTCTTTACACTTAGGGCAAGTAATTAAATTATCAGTCATTGAGAAGTGTTTTATCTTTTTCAACTGTACTAGTATCTGTAGAGTACCAGATCTTGATAGGTTTAGGGATGCTAGTTGGATCTATATAAGGTTTTACACCGTCTTGAAGTGATATTTCATCTTGAACCTTATTCAACTGTTCTACAATAGTCTCCCACTGTTTTGGAGTAATGTTGTATTCATTGGCTGCTTTAGAAAAGCCTTTTAGCCAGATTATAAACTCTTTCGACGTCATACTTTATTTAGTTTAGGTAGTTCTATCTTCTTTAATTTAGGTAGTTGTAGTTGAGGTTGCGTTGATTTAGGAATCTTATCAAAGTATGTTGTAATTACCTCTTTCATTTTATCAAAACTAAATTCCTCTCTAGATTTTCTAGCTTGTCTTTTTGCTAACTCTTGATACTTATCGTACTTTTCAAATACATCTTTAAGATAGTGTTTAGCTCTTGAAATATCTGGACTAAACCATTGTGCATCTGGAAGAATAATTCCTGGTACATGTGAAGATGGATGAGTTGGTTTTAATTCTCCACCTATTTGACATGTGAACTCTTGATCTAAGAAGTCAGTATGTCCTGACCAACCAGAAACAATTATAGGCTTTTTAGATAATGAGAACTCAAGTAATGGTCTACCAAAACCTTCTCCTTTAGTTAGATTAAACATTGCTTTAACCTTACCATGATTATAAAGATAGTTAATATCTTTGTCGTCTAATTCACCATGTAGTAAGTACACGTTAGGAAGTTTACCTTTAACTTGATTTCTTATTCCTTCTATTTTCTTTAATAATGCATCACGATCCATAACGCTAGAACCAGCTCCTGATACTTTCATAATCAAACCGGGTTGATTCTTTTTATCTTTGAATGTTTCTAAGAATGTTTTAAGCATTAGACCAACGTTCTTTCTATCTTCACCAATGTCTCCTTGAAGCCAATGTCCAACGAATAAAAAGCAGAAGTCCTCTTCAATTTCATCTAACTCTTTTACTAATTCAGTTTCTTCAATGTCACTATCTTCTAAGAAGAAGTACTTATCAAGATCTACACCTTCAAATAATACTTCAACAGGCTTTTCTAATTTAATATCTTGAACTAGCTGGTTAGTTTGTTTATCTCTTTTTTGATAAGCAGTTTGTTCAAAAACAGTTTTAGCGTGTTTAGAAGAAACTAATGTAATATCCATTCTATTAACTCCTTCTGTCCATGCAACATCACAAGCTGTAGTTTCTACTCCTGCAGTAACCCCAATATTATAAACTCCGATTGGTTGAAATTCATTTGGAACTGTTATCTGAATCCAAACATCAGGTTTTTTAGGAAGTTGAGGACTATTATGAATCATAGGTATCACCCAACCCCAGTCTTCCATATTATCATTGATGTAACCCCAAGGAGTTGCTCCCCATCTCTGGCTCAATATTTTAAAATCATATTCATCTTTCTTAGACTCATATAAAGCTCTAAAAAAATCTCTAGCTCTTGCACCATAACCTGAATATGTGTCTATAGGACAAGACACGATACACAACTGTTTCATATTAATATATTAGTGGGTGTACAATTTTATTTTTAGGTAACTTTTCTATTTTAAGGAGTTCAAACTTCTTTCTAGGTTTAAACTTAGTAAATGTTTCTTCTATTGACTCTATAACATTATCGCACATATGTTTTGCACTCATCATAGATTCTTCAGATAGAACCCATTTACGTCCTTCCATACCACGGCGTTGTCTTTCTTCTACTGACATATTATAAACCTGCTCTAATTTTTGAGCAGCGTCAATAAAGCTTGCACGATCATCTAGAATGTAAGGCGTAGGAATGGAACCAACTATGCTTTGATTTGTTGGGAATAGTGGTATTGCCCACTCTCCACATTCTTTATATGTACCATAATGATTAGAACAGAATTTGTCATCAAAGTCAATCCACTTACCATTCTCATCAACAAACCTCATTTGATCTTGCATACCGCCAGTTACAGTTGCCATGATCATTTTACCACACATCATGCCTTCAGTTAAGCTAAGACCCCAACCTTCGTTAGAAGACATTAGAACAACAATATCACTTAAGTTGTAGAGTAGATTAACTTCTTCAGCAGGAACTCGTGAATCAGAGAAGTATACCTTTTGATATGTTGGATCACAAAGTAGTTCTATTACAGCTTCTAAGTCTGTACCGTTCTCATCTTGGCGTTGTGTATGAAGTACTAATGCACATTTAGATGCTTTTTCTTTACCTATTCTATCACAAAATACAGAATACGCTGCAATAGTATCAGCTGTACATTTACGTCTGATGTTTCTTGAATTGTAGAATGCAACGAACTCTGGTTCAAAATCACCGAAGGTTTGCTTCTTCTTTTTATCTAAGGCCTCATTTTCAAGTTTCATAAACTCAGTGATAGGATAGAATATCTTTTCATTGATTCCGTGAGGTACATACTTAATGATCTTATCTTTAGCTTTGTCTCCTAAAACAAGTCTGTTAATGTTCCTTGTTTGTTTAGAGATTGCCATTAAAGTATCACAAGACTCGTAGTATGACTTATTATATAATGGAGCTGGCATATCGTCCCAAATGTTCAAGTAGATCATTGGTACTTTCTTACGTATCTCATTCTCCATTTGAAATAACCAGATCCAATATCTAGGATCTGTAAAGAATAGAATAGCGTCTGGCTTTTCCATGTCCATTAATTGTCTAACTAATTCAACAGTGCCATAACCAGATATTGGATACATATAGACACTAGCATCAGGAATACCTGCAACACGGCCTGTATCTTGTGAAATGTCTAATCGTTTACCTTCATCTGGATGATTGATAGCAGCTCCTAAATTAACCCAATTGTATTTGTGGGCTGTTCCTACTACGATCTCTCTAGCCATTGTAGAGATACCGGAAGTCATACGTATGTCGTCACATAAGAACAGGATTTTCTTTCTCTGTTCTTTAGGGATGTAACCTTCTTTCATTTACAACTTATTTTATTGCATCAATTAAAGTGGATCCTGTGTAGTATGTGTTATACTGTTCGTGAATTGATTGTCTAAAGCCAGAGTCAGTTAGATACATAAACATAGCTCTTTCAACTATATCTTGTAGACTCATCTTAGTCTTTACTGATGTAACTTTAAAGTCTTCGTACAAAGTCTGTGGGATCTTAACAGACGTTATAACTCTTTTCGATTTGCTTATCATATTCCTTTCTTAATAAATATACTAGAATATACAAATAAATACGTAAATAAAAAAATATTTTTATGCCTTTTTGTCACAAAGTTCTGGCTTATTTGTATATGGACAGAACTTGCAACTGTTTAGGTTCTTAGGATATAATCTGTCTTTTTTGTATTTAGCGTCAGGAGTAAAGCACTCTCTAATGAATAGTGATAGATCTTTAACAGCGTCTTCTACTTTCTTTTTGCCATTAGAAGGTACAAACTCTTGCACTCTATAGATTGGATAGTCTGGACTCTGATATACTTTTCTCTTTACTATAAAGAACTTAACGTCTATCTTGTCCTCAGGCACATTCATTACTTTTGAATAAAACCTCTTGTACAACAGTATTTGATTGATTTTAGTCTGGTCTTTCTTTTCGTAGTCTGACCAACCTTTTGTACTGGTTTTGATATCGTAGATGGTGTAGGATTCTGTGTTTTTTTCATAGATAATAAAGTCAATTGATCCATTCATTAATACATTTGGTATATCTTCTAGAACTGGTTGTAGGATAGGAATTTCGATACCTACTAATTCAGTGTTACGAATAGAAAAGTATTTCTTTCTGTTTTTCTTCAACCAATCTAATGTTGATTGACCATCAGACAAAAACTCTTTCAGCTCTTCTTTTGTAGTGAAGTGTTCGTTGTTATTCTCTTTTAAGCTTAGTTTGTAGTTCTCAACTAGTCTTTCTTCTAATACTCTATTCAGATCTAATTCGTCAGCAACTTTCCCAGACTTCTCGTACATAGTTTGTAAGTAGGTCTGAATAGTTTCATGCATTGCTGTACCATAGATTAAATAAATAGATGGTTTAAAGCTAGACTCTTTCTTTATATAAGTTAAGTACCATTGATATTGGCACTGCTTGTATATAGAATACTGAGAATAGCTTACCGCCTTTTGGTAAGCGTAGTTGATATCTAACTTAGGCTTAGGCATTACTTTGATTTGCCTGAAATGATGGTCCTTATCTTTTGTAGATATAAGATAGCATCCATGTGTTCTTCAATAGCATTTTCAATCCATCTGTCTAATGGCCAATCTTCACGATCTAATGTTGTGCCGTACTTGGCTTTACCTACATTTGATCTAGATATAAATTTGTCAACTATTGAATCAACAATAGAATCTGCTACTGGTACTTTTCTAGTTTCTGGTTGTTTAGGAGTATATCCGTGTATTGTGATAGTTCCTAGATCTTTATTCATTGTCATTTTTCACTAACTCTTTAGGGTAAAACTCTTCATTTACGTGGCCGCATTTGCTACATACAAATGTAGGAATTGGTAGAATACCATCTTGTGCTTGTCCAGTTAAGAACTTGCTAACCTTACGAAGTAATAACGCTTCTTGAAAGGTTTCGCTTCCACAAGATTCACATTTGACTCCTGTAGTTTTGTCTAAAGAAACGTTTAGTTTCATTCTTTGATCTTGCATGTTGTTTTATTTAAATAAGTCTTTTATCTTTTTTGTTGGCTTAATGACATTTCCATTCTCATCTAAATGAGGTGCACGCCATATTTCAAACCCAATCCACAGTATTAATACTACTACTGCTATTAATAGATATTTCATATTAGAGGTTTTTGCTTTCCCAATATAGTTGTCTTACTTTAGCTCCTAATTCTTGGTCGTTAGGTGTTGAATAGACTAACTCTTCTGAAACTGTAAATAGTTTTCTACTTCTTTCTTGTGAACACATATGAGGTTCAAAACAACCTTGGCCTCCTCCTTCAACATAACCAACTCTAAGATCAATATGGGTTGACCTCTTATAAGGAGATTGTTTACCGCATATTACACAATGATCATAATCGTCTTTTTTCATTTCATTCTCTAGTGCACAGCCTAGATGATCAACTCCTGATAAATAGTCATATTCGACTTCTGATGTGTCTTTGCCACAGTACTGGCAGATGAATTTATTTTCCATGCTATATTGTTTACAATAAGGAATAATGTTGCTACTGTTCTTTAACTTACGTTTTATTTCTTGTTAGTTAGTTTGTTTTCTAATTTGTCAAAGCGTGAATCTGTATAACTATAGTTGTCATCAATTCTACGTTGTACTAAATCTATTGCTTGATCTATTTTACGTTCAATTGAATCATACTTTGCATCGATTGTTGCCCAAATATCTCTTTCTTGTTCTTCTAGTGACTTGACCTTCTTTAATGTTTTAACAATATTAATGATAAGCCAAACCAGTATCCCGACCAATACTGTAGCCGAAACACCTAATAAAAATGTATTCATAATTTATGTCTCCTTATATGTCAAAGAACAGTAGCTTGTGCCCCAAGAGAGACTCGAACTCTCACATCTCACGATACTAGATCCTAAGTCTAGC
>Ga0315909_10007855_pt1 | contig 11815 bp, 10 predicted proteins | sample LakEriMetagenome_11_FD_203527 | JGI IMG/M metagenome (GOLD analysis project Ga0315909, IMG submission 203527) | Freshwater fungal communities from buoy surface, Lake Erie, Ohio, United States - Buoy 2 MA125 | ecosystem: Environmental > Aquatic > Freshwater > Lake | place: USA: Lake Erie, Ohio...
GACAGGCTCGATCGGTGTCTCCACGCTGGATGTGGTCGCCCGGCATCCCGATCGCTACCGCATTTACGCGCTTACCGCGCATACACGTGTCTCTGAACTCGCTGAGCAATGCGCGCAGTTTCGGCCCCTGTTTGCGGTAGTTGCCACGGCTGCGGCGGCAGAAGAACTTTCCGCAATTCTCAGCAACAAGAGTCTGCCTACCGAAGTGGTCTACGGAGAGCAAGCGTTATGTGATGTGGCTAGCGCTTCCGAGTGCACAACAGTCATGGCTGCGATTGTTGGTGCCGCAGGTCTGCGCCCCACACTGTCAGCGGCTCGGGCCGGCAAGAAAGTCTTGTTGGCGAACAAAGAGGCGCTGGTAATGTCGGGTGCCTTGTTCATGGACGCAGTGGCTGCCAGTGGCGCAACGCTTTTGCCCATCGATAGTGAACACAATGCGATATTTCAGTGCCTGCCCCTCGGCTATCAGCGCACACCACAGGCGCATGGGATACGCAAGATTCTGCTGACCGCTTCGGGCGGACCCTTTCTTGACCGGGATGTGGACACGCTCGATGAGGTAACGCCGGAGCAGGCGGTAGCGCACCCGAACTGGAGCATGGGCCGCAAGATTTCCGTTGATTCGGCAACGATGATGAACAAGGGTCTGGAAGTGATTGAGGCGCATTGGTTGTTTGGTGCTCATCCCCATCAGATCGAGGTGGTGATTCATCCGCAAAGCGTGATCCATTCAATGGTGTCCTATGCTGATGGCTCGGTGCTGGCGCAACTGGGTAATCCGGATATGCGTACGCCGATTGCCCATGCACTGGCTTATCCGGATCGCATTGATTCCGGTGTAGACCCCATCGATCTGGCACGCATTGCACAACTGAATTTCCGCGAGCCCGACTATCTGCGTTTCCCTTGTCTGAAGCTGGCCTTCGATGCGCTTCACGCCAGTGGAAGTGCCCCTGCGGTCCTGAATGCTGCCAATGAAATTGCCGTTGAGGCGTTTCTCGATCGCAGAATTGGTTTCCGAAAAATCCCACAAATCATAGAACAGGTGCTGAACCGCTTGCCCAACATGCCGGTCAATGACCTCGACAGTCTGCTGCTGCAAGATCAGCTGGCGCGTTCAGAGGCGAATGATCTGCTGGCCTGATTTTTCTACCGGAGTGGTGAGATGGATTTTTTGATCAAGGTATTGGCTTTTGTCGTCGTCATTGGTGTGCTCGTGATTATTCACGAGCTGGGTCACTATCTGGTGGCTCGCTGGTGCGGCGTGAAAGTATTGCGATTCTCGGTAGGTCTGGGCAAAGTGATCTGGTCACGCCGGTTCGGATCGGATCAGACCGAATGGGCCGTGTCCCTCGTGCCGCTCGGTGGTTATGTCAAGATGCTTGATGCACGCGAGAGCGATGCGGGTGAAATCAGCGAGGCGGATGCAGCCCGCGAATTCACCCGGCAGTCGGTAGGGAAGCGCATTGCGATTGTGGCTGCGGGGCCGCTGGCGAATTTTTTGTTAGCGATCGCAATTTTTGCTGCCCTCTACAGCCACGGTATCCCGGAGCCGTTGTCTCAAGTGCGTGTGGCCGATGGTGGCCTGGCTGAAATTGCAGGGATGAAATCCGGTGATACGGTGACAGCAGTCAACGGTGAGCCGGTCAGCGCCTGGTCCGAGATGCGGTGGAAACTGCTGCAATCGGCGATTTCAGGTCAGTCGGCACGCATCGAGCTGTTTCGGATCGATGCGCGTGGTGATCGTGTCAGTAGCGAGGTCAGCTTGGCTTTGGGTGATATCGCTGCCGATGATCTCGATAGTCATTTGCTCGATCGGCTGGGTCTCGAACTCGCTCGTCCGCCTGCCGTTCTCGGACAGATCATCCCGGGCGGCCCTGCTGAGCTCGCCGGACTGCAGCCGGGCGATCAGATTTTGCGGATCAATGGCGAACTGGTGCCGGACGGTGTGTCCTTTGTCGAGCGCCTGCAATCTGCGCCAGGCAAGTTGCTTCAAATCGAGGGATTGCGCTCTGGGCAGCCTTTTTCGCTCGTGGTGACTCCGCAGCCCGAGCGTGTGGGTGAGCGCACTGTCGGACGCATTCGAGCACAAGTGGACATGTCAGCCGCCATGACGATTGTCAAGGCAAGTTTGCCCGAGGCCATCGCGCGCGCCACCCGCAAGACCTGGGATACCAGCGTGATGACAATCACGATGCTTGGCAAGATGTTAATCGGTGAAGCGTCCCTTAAAAACATCACGGGGCCGATCACGATTGCCGATTATGCGGGGCAGACGGCGCGCATTGGTATGGTCAGTTTTTTGTCATTCATGGCGTTTATCAGTATCAGCCTCGGCGTCATGAATCTGCTGCCAATTCCCGTTCTGGATGGGGGGCATTTGTTGTATTATTCGGTGGAACTTTTTTCTGGCCATCCGGTGTCTGAGCGGGTTGGCGCTCTGGCGCAAAGAGCGGGTATTGGACTACTGGTGGTGTTGATGGCAGTGGCAATGTTCAATGATATTGCCCGTCTGATCTGGTGATGCCGGCAGTCCTTGTTGGCTGTCGACAGATAATTCTCGAAGCTGGTTTTTTTAATGACACTCCATTCCAAGCGTAAACCGCTGCCGTTTGTACCCAAGCTTATCGCCGCCGCCGCATTCTCTTTGTGCGCAGGCCAGGTTCTGGCACTCGACCCATTCACGGTGACTGACATTCGCGTCGAAGGCATTCAGCGTACTGAGGCCGGCACGGTATTCAGTTATCTGCCTGTACGTGTGGGCGATACCTTTAATGATGAAAAAGCGGCGGCAGCTATCAAGGCTTTGTACGCGACGGGTTTCTTCAAGGATGTGCGTATCGAAGCCGATGGCAGTGTGCTCGTGGTTCTACTCGAAGAGCGACCGGCGATCGCCAGTGTGGAATTTTCCGGTATCAAGGAGTTCGACAAAGCCCAGCTGACCAAGTCACTCAAGGAATTGGGCTTGGGTGAATCCCGCATTCTCGATAGATCGCTGGTGGATCGTGCCGAGCAAGAACTCAAGCGCCAGTACCTGACGCGCGGTTTGTATGGCGTCAAAATCACGACGACGGTCACGCCCATTGAGCGTAATCGTGTGAATGTGACCTTTGCAGTGGATGAGGGTGAGGTTGCGCGAATCAAGAAAATCAATATCGTCGGGAATAAATCTTTTTCTGAGAAAGAGTTGCGAGATCAGATCAAGCTGTCGACGTCCGGGTGGTTTACCTGGTACAGCAAAGCTGATCAGTACTCCAAACAAAAGCTCGCAGGGGATATCGAATCCTTACGATCTTTTTATCTGAATCGTGGGTATCTTGAGATGCAGATAGAGTCCACACAGGTATCGATCACGCCCGATAAAAAAGACATCTACATCACAGTCAACATCAGCGAGGGTGCAAAATTTACGATCGCGGATATCAAACTCGAGGGTGAGATGCTGGGCCGCGAAAAAGAATTCGAGTCGCTCATCAGTCTCAAGCCCGGCGATGCCTATTCAGGCGAAAAAATGACCGAGAGCACGCGCAAGATTGCCGAGCGGATGGGTGTTTTTGGTTACGCTTTTGCAAATGTGAACGCCAGTCCGCAAATCAATCGCGAGAAAAACGAAGTCAGCTTTACCGTATTTGTCGATCCCGGCAAGCGCGTCTACGTACGCCGTATCAATATTGGCGGGAATGACCGTACCCGCGATGAAGTCATTCGGCGGGAATTCAGACAGTTCGAAAGCTCATGGTACGACGGTGACAGGATTCGCCTTTCGAAAGATCGCATTGGACGTCTGGGATTCTTTACCGACACCACGGTTGATACGGTAGACATACCGGGCACACCGGATCAGGTCGATCTGAATGTGAACGTTGTCGAGAAGCCTACGGGCAGTGTCATGGTTGGCGCAGGCTTTTCCAGCGCCGAAAAAGTCACGCTGTCGGGCTCAATCAATCAGGCAAATGCGTTTGGCAGCGGGAATAATATTGGTATAAACGTCAACACCAGTCGGATTTTTCGGACTATCTCGCTGTCCCACACCAATCCTTACTTTACCGACGATGGTGTCAGCCGCACGGTGGAAGTATTTTTGCGCACGACGCGCCCGCCTCTTTACCTGACCGATGTTAATTTTCGCGTTGAGACACGCGGCGCGAACATGAGTTTCGGCATTCCCGTGTCGGAGCTTGACCGCGTATTCGTTGGTGCAGGAATAGAAAAAACGCAGGTGCAAACCTACGAAAATAGTCCGCTGCGATATCAAACGTTTGTGACGGATAATTCGGACAACACTTCGGGTATCGGCTTGGCAGAAACAACAGCTTACCCAATTACGATGGCATGGCAGCGTGATAACCGCGACAGTGCTTTGATTCCAACCAAGGGTCGCTATCGCCGTGCCAACCTGGAGGTTTCTCCTGCGGGTACCGCACAATATTATCGGTCGACCTATCAGGATCAGTACTTCATGCCGCTTTTTGGCTCCGTCACTCTTGCCGTTAATGGCGAGCTGAGTTACGGCGCGGGCTTGTCGGGCAGTACTTATCCGATCTTCAAAAACTATTATGCGGGTGGTATCGGTTCAGTTCGTGGCTTTTTTGCAGGTTCACTATCGGTAGACGGGACCGGTATGGCAAGGACTGCAACACGTTACAACCTGCCCATCGGGGGCCAGGCGCGGGTGATCATGAACGCCGAACTCCAGTTGCCGTTTCCCGGCACCGGAATAGACCGCAGTCTGCGATGGTTTACCTTTCTCGATGCGGGTCAGGTCTTCAACCCGCAGGATGGCCAGCAAATCAGTCTCGGCGACCTGCGATACAGTACCGGTCTGGGCATCAGCTGGATTTCTCCGGTCGGCCCGCTCAAACTCTCGCTCGGCTATCCCTTGAATGCCAAGTCGTTCGACCGAATTCAGCGCTTTCAGTTTCAGCTTGGCACCGGATTTTGATAACCCGATGGCATAATAAGCATTTGCGTTACGGAGAATAAATTGAGATCTGTACTCAAAAAGGCAATATCAGCGTCCGGTTTGGTCGTGGCGCTCGGCCTGAGTTCCTTGGCACAGGCGCAGGAAATCAAGATTGGTTTCGTGAGCATAGAGCGCATCTTGCGTGATTCGGCGCCTGCAAAGGCAGCGTTTACCAAGCTTGAGCAGGATTTTTCCAAGCGCGAGAAGGAGCTTCAGGAATTACAGAACAAGCTGAAAGCGGCTGCAGAAAAGAATGCGCGCGATGAGCCTGTGTTATCTGATTCGGACAAGGCAAAACGACAGCGTGAGTTTGCCGACATGGATCGTGAACTTCAGCGCAAACGCCGTGAGTTTAACGAAGATGTCTCACAGCGTAAAAACGAAGAGGTCAATATCATTGTCGAAAAAGCCAACAAGGTCATCAAGCAAATCGCCGAGGCCGAAAAGTACGACATCCTGTTTCAGGAGCCGGTTGTCTACATCAGCCCGCGCGTCGACATTACTGACAAAGTGCTGAAGGCCCTCAACAAATAAATCAGGAACACCGCCATGCGCACTCGACTAGGCGATTTGGTCGAAAGCCTGGGCGGGGAGTTGATCGGCGACCCTGACCTTGCCGTCATTGGTGTAGCCCCCCTCGACGCAGCGACTGCGTCGCACATCACCTTTCTGTCCAACCCCAAACTGCGCACGCAGGCGGCTGCAACCCGTGCGGGCGCGCTGGTTCTTTCTGCGTCCGATCATCAGTTGATATCGCAGGGCTACCGTGGCGTATGCGTCATTACGATGAATCCCTACGCCTGGTTTGCTCGTGCTGCGCAGTTCTTTGCTGCTCGGGATACGGAGCCAGTGGCCCCGGGAATTCATCCGTCTGCGATTGTCCATCCCTCAGCACAAATCGACAGCGCCAGCAGCATCGGCCCGCAGGTAACTATCGAGGCTGGCGCGGTCATTGGCGAGCACTGCGTTATCGGTGCGGGTTCGTTTATTGGTCGGGGTTCGCGGATTGGTGCGTACACCCTGTTTTACCCGCGGGTGACCTTTCTCTCAGCCTGTGAAATCGGTGCGCGCGGGATCGTGCACTCGGGTGCCGTGATTGGGGCAGATGGCTTTGGCTTTGCGGCCGATCAGGGTCACTGGATCAAAATTCCCCAGACCGGTCGTGTTCGTATCGGTGATGATGTAGAGATCGGTGCCAACACCACGATAGACCGTGGTGCGCTCGAGGACACGGTAATCGAAGAGGGTGTAAAACTCGACAATCAGATACAGATTGCGCACAACTGTGTGATTGGCGCGCATACGGCGATGGCAGGTTGCGTGGGCGTTGCTGGCAGTGCAAAAATCGGTAGGCACTGCACCTTCGGTGGTGCTGCGATGGTGCTGGGACACTTGAGCATTGCCGATCATGTGCACGTTTCATCCGGCAGCCTGGTATCACGCTCGATCTCCGAGCCCGGGCAGTACACCGGCTTTTATCCGCTGGCGCGCAACGCGGACTGGGAAAAAACAGCAGCGGTGGTACGCCAGCTTGATACCATGCGCGATCGCGTACGCGAGCTGGAAAAACTTGTCAGACAGCTGACTGCAAAGCATGAATAAACTTCCCGAGAACAGGCATAAATCACAATGAAAAGCCTAGATATCAACCAAATCAAGCAATATCTTCCGCATCGATACCCGCTCTTGCTGGTCGACCGCGTGATCGACTGGGAGTCTGGAAAAAGTATTACGGCGATCAAGAACGTTACGATCAACGAGGAATTTTTTGTTGGACATTTCCCGCACAAACCCGTGATGCCGGGCGTGCTCACCATCGAAGCATTGGCGCAAACCGCGGCGCTGCTGGCCTTCCTGACCACAGGCCAGAAGCCAGACGATAACGCAGTCGTCTATTTTGTTGGCATTGATGGCGCACGTTTCAAGCGACCTGTTGAACCGGGTGATCAATTAAAAATGCAGGTGGAAATCCTGCGCCAAGCGCGCGGCATCTGGAAATTCCATGCAAAGGCCACAGTTGACGATCAGCTGGTGGTCGAGGCAGAACTGATGTGCACGATGCGCAGTATCAACGAACCTCCTGCAGTGGAGTAATCAATCATGGCGAAGATACATCCGACCGCCATCGTCGATCAGGCGGCCCAGCTCGACGATGATGTCGAGATTGGCGCCTACACGCTGATTGGGCCTGATGTATCCATCGGGACTGGAACACGGGTGGGGCCGCATGTGGTTATTGACGGCATTACGCAAATCGGTCGCGAGAATATGATCTATCAGTTTTCATCACTAGGCGCGCCGCCGCAAGATAAAAAATATGCAGGCGAGCCGACTCGACTGGAAATTGGGGATCGCAATACGATTCGCGAGTTCTGTACCTTCAACCGCGGTACCGCTCAGGACGTAGGCGTGACACGCCTTGGCAATGACAACTGGATCATGGCTTATGTTCATCTGGCGCACGACTGTCAGATTGGTAATCACACGATTTTTGCGAACAATGCGCAGCTGGCTGGGCATGTGCATGTGGGCGACTGGGCGATCATGGGTGGTTTTTCGAATGTGCATCAGTTTTGCAAGATCGGCGCACATGCGATGGTGGGCATGAGCACCAGCCTCACGCAAGACGTACCACCCTTCGTCATCCTCTCGGGGAATCCGGCAGCAGCCCACGGCATTAACAGCGAAGGACTCAAGCGCCGCGGCTTTTCCCGTGAAGCCATCAATGCGATTCGTCATGCCTATAAATTGATCTATAAATCCGGGCTCACGCTGGACGAAGCCAAAGCAGCGCTGCAGGCGGAAGAAATATCAGCGCCCGAATTCGCACCTCATCTGAAGCTCCTGCGTGAGTTTCTGCAGAATGTGACCCGTGGCATCGTCCGCTGATCTTCGCATCGCCATGGTCGCCGGTGAAGCTTCCGGCGATTTACTGGCCAGCCGCATGCTCTCTGGCTTGCGACCCATGATTAACGACGCCTATTTGCATGGCATCGGTGGGCCGGCGATGGCCGAGTATGGGTTTGTTTCGGATTACCCGATGGACAAGCTCGCAGTTCGCGGTTTGTTCGAAGTACTTGCGCACTACCGTGAGCTCAAAGGTTTTCGTGACAACCTGATCAATGAGCTGCTTGTTGAAAAGCCTGCCGCGTTCATTGGTATTGATGCGCCCGATTTCAATCTAGATCTTGAGGTGCGTCTCAAACACGCAGGTATTCCGACCGTTCACTTTGTCAGTCCATCGATATGGGCCTGGCGGCGCAGTCGTATAAAAAAAATCGCCCGTGCGGTATCGCATATGCTGGTGATTTTTCCATTTGAAGAAGCCATTTACCGTAAGGCGAATATCCCGGTAACCTATGTCGGACACCCACTGGCCGAGGTCATTCCGATGGACCCCGATCAGGATGCAGCGCGCGATGCTTTGGGCGTCGACCGCAATGCGCGCGTCGTAACGATACTGCCTGGCAGCCGTATGTCCGAATTGAAATACAACTCGCGCGTGTTCATGGAAACTGCAGCCATGCTGCTCAAGCGCGATTCCAAGCTGCATTTCCTGATACCGATGGCTGGCGAAACCCAGCGCGCTTATTTTGAGCAATTGATTGCGCGACCCGAATTACAGAAGTTACCCCACACGGTACTCACGGGGCGATCTCACGAAGCCATTACTGCTTGCGATGCCGCTCTGGTAGCCAGTGGTACGGCCACCCTGGAAGTTGCTTTGTTCAAAAAACCCATGGTGATCAGCTACCGCATGAACCCGGCGAGTTGGCAGGTGCTGCGTCTGATGGCTTATCAACCCTGGGTAGGGCTGCCGAATGTCATGTCACGAGAATTTCTGGTACCTGAGCTGCTCCAGGATCGCGCAACCCCGGCTGGACTTGCCAGCGCGCTCTGGGCACAGCTTTCCAATGATCAGAACCGACAGCGTTTGCGTCGGCGCTTCGTCGATCTACATCACGATTTAATGCGCAACACAGCGTCCCAAAGCGCGCACGCGGTGATGGAAATGCTCTCGCAGAATGGCAAGCTCTAAAGTCACCGCGATCGATGCGCTTGCAGATTTTAGTGACATGCTGATTTGCGGCGTCGACGAAGCGGGCAGAGGACCACTGGCAGGGCCAGTGTACGCCGCTGCCGTGATTCTAAATCCAGCCAAACCCATCGCGGGACTGCGCGATTCAAAAAAACTCACGGCAAGCAAACGCGAAGCATTGGCGCTGCTCATTCGGCGCGATGCGCTGTCCTGGTCGATTGCACACTGTACTGCGGGCGAGATCGATGAACTCAACATTCTTCAAGCAACGATGCTGGCCATGCGTCGGGCAATTGAAGGCTTGTCCATACAGCCTGAGCTTGCGCTGATCGATGGTAATCGCTGTCCGGTCTGTGCAGTGCGAACCGAACCGATTGTCAAAGGTGATGACAAGGTAGTGGAGATCTCGGCGGCATCCATACTTGCAAAGACAGCACGTGATGCGGCACTGATGGCGATGCATGGAATGTATCCGCAATACGCATTCGATCAGCACAAGGGTTACCCCACCGCATTGCATCTTGAGCGACTCAGATTGCACGGCGTCACACCCGAGCACCGTCGTTCATATGCGCCCGTCAAGGCAGTTATTGCAGACGCTTCAGCCTGACGCGCATGAGTATTCACGCCATCCGAACTATCAGCTCTCGCGACAATACGCAGTACAAGCATTTGCGCCAGATTGCGAGCAGCGCTCAAGCACGAAAAAAATCCAGGCAAACGCTGCTTGACGGAATTCACTTGTGTCAGGCCTGGTTAGACCACAAGGGCTCACCCTTGTATTGCGTGGTGAGCGATAGCGCATGTACTGATGCAGAGGTCATGCATATCCTGGATGTCTGCATGTCGCTGAAGTGTGCAGTTCTGCGATTGCCGGATACACTGTTTGCACCATTGAGCCAGGTTGAGAACGGCGTCGGTTTACTTTTTTTAATTGAAACTCCCCAAGCTTTTGACCAGGCGGCGTTGACTGGCTCGGCGGTTTTGCTTGACGGTGTGCAGGATCCGGGTAATCTGGGTTCCATTCTTCGAACCGCGGCTGCTGCAGGTATCCCGCGCGTTTATTGCGGCGTAGGTACCGTGTTGTCATGGTCACCCAAGGTATTGCGCGCCGGGATGGGGGCTCATTTTGCGATCGAGATATTTGAAAACATCCATTTGCCTGCGTTGATCGCCGCGGCCAAAGTACCTGTTTTTGCGACGAGCTCCCACACGCCTTTCTCGCTGTACGAGCAAGACTTGAGGATGCCATGTGCCTGGTTATTTGGTAATGAAGGTTATGGCGTCTCCGAATCCTTGCTTGAGCTTTGCACGCTGCGTTTGGCTATTCCTCAGAACTCGGCAGTGGAATCACTGAATGTTGCGGCCAGTGCTGCGATCTGTCTTTTTGAACAGTATCGGCAGCAAGCGAATGCTATCTGAAGGATCTTTGTACTTGGAATATCTTGAAAACGACGCGATCACGACCAAGTCACAATGGAGAGTTCGTTCGCCATACGCGGCCCGTTGCCTTGAAGCTGTGCATCGGAAGGCCCGTAAGCATGCCCTGGGCGGTGGCATTGGGCCCCTGTTTTTTTGTCCTCGGCCTTAGTGATTAGCCTGTAGGGACTTTTGTCTACTCAGGTAAAAATTCCTGCAAAGTGTCGTATAAAGCGCAGCTGTCCGGGAATTCGATACAGGAAAGGTGTAGATTGCCGGCTCTGTTCAAGCAGGCTAACCATGGCCTGCGTTGCCCACGGTTACGTCATGCAAAGACCGCTTTTGAGTGCAGACATACGCGATCTCCATCAGGCTCTCGAGGCGATGAATATCCATGAGTTCTATAACTACCTCAAGCAGCGTGGTTATGGATTTGCAGCGTGGGCTGGCGAAGCAGCAAGCGGTGAGCAGGATCAGGCGGTGTCGCACGCTGATTTTTTACGTAGCTCGCCGTTACCGGGCATCTGCAGCCCGATATTTCAAATTCTGGGAAAAACCCAAGTCGACAAGATGCGTATCGATCTTGCGAGAGCCTATTTTCGAGCCTTGCAGCGGATTGCGAGAAGCAATAATGAAAGCATCATAGAACGCGACGTCAACGCATTTGAAGTCTCAAACGTTTATAGAGAAGCACTGGAAAGAAATGGACTCAGCATAGAAAACTGGAATCTGTATTTCCCGTTCATGATATTAAAGCGACTGGGTGGGGAGGGCGCAGTCGATGTGTACTGGGAATTTCTGCGAGATACGCCCATGCGCAGTCTCCATATCGGCATTGTGGCGAACCTGGCGACCGTGGCATTCATGTACAAGCAGACCATGTCAACCGATACCAAAGTACGTCAGATGGCAAGTTCCTGGCTCAGCAGAAATCCTGCCATGGACAGTCAGGATACGATCGAGACGCGATTTAACTGGGGTCTGGATGCAGCCAGATTCTCCGACTACCAGGGACTGGCAAGTTTTCTGGAGGCACTTGACCTCGAAGGACACGGCATTCCGCACGATGGCGAGTCCGCTGTTCGGGGTTTGTCTGCATTGCGCCCGCCTGAGTTGAGCGATTCCGACAGAAGCCAGGTGTCCATGGAAGACTGGGAGACGGAACTTGAACTGAACCATATTTACCGGGCGTTGATGGCGAGGCTCACTGGAGGGCGTTAGGCAGACTTGAAGAAATGTGCCGGTATATGGCGTGTGAGCGCAGCAATTCGAGGCATAGGAACGAGCCAGTTAGGTAGGGGTTAGACAAAGGGACGGTTCTCGATGAGCCAGCGGCGCCGTGCCGCGCAGGGGCAGCCAAATCAAGGGCTTGCCGCGATTGATTGAGCCGTCCA
>Ga0315909_10007856_pt1 | contig 11815 bp, 32 predicted proteins | sample LakEriMetagenome_11_FD_203527 | JGI IMG/M metagenome (GOLD analysis project Ga0315909, IMG submission 203527) | Freshwater fungal communities from buoy surface, Lake Erie, Ohio, United States - Buoy 2 MA125 | ecosystem: Environmental > Aquatic > Freshwater > Lake | place: USA: Lake Erie, Ohio...
CTTTTTTGTGACCCCTTACGGGGGTCAGTCGACCAGATCACAGATAGAAGGGTTATTGATAAGCCACCTGCTCTGATTGGTGCGGTTTCGGTATGGATACCCAGCCCCACTCACACCTTACGGGTAAATCAAACTTCTCTCTTAAAGTCTTGTAAGGCTTGAGCTACCTGAGTGTTGAGAGAGCGCACAAACTTAATGCACTTATCTCTTTCCTCGGAGGCGATCTTGGGTTCCGCCGCCCTGATTAGCCCTCTAGCAAGCTCTTGCAAGTCTTCTTCTAGGAAGTTGTAGTTCTCTTTGAGGTAGCACTTACGGAATGCTTCCGCTACTTCTTGAGGTGTTAATTTGTCAGTCATTTCTTTTTCCTGCGTCGAGCTAAGATTTTTTTGCCCTTAGCGGTTTGTGTCCAGTGAGGTTTTTTGGGGGTTGAATCTTCCTTCTCATCTGAACTAACAAGATCGTTTAACTCATTTATTTGATCTTTAATTGAACTCATCGTAGCCCCCATAATATTTGTAGTCAGATATAAGGCTCTTTGTTCTATTGCTTCACAAATAAATGTAACATCACATTTTTCTATTTCAAGTTTTACCATTTTTAAAGTCCTGATTTTGCGTACCAATATTGGCGTAAAGCATCGAACATAGCCCATCCACGCTCGATTTCATTTGGTTGCCACTCGACGATCTTCACGAGACCGGGGCGGGTGACAGACACAAACACGTTTGCGCACCTCGCATTTGGCATATGGATCCCTACCCTGTACGCCGCGAGTTGCATCACATTCTCTTCAAACCCTGTCACCTGATCAGGGTCAGTAAACTCCTTCGTCTTAAAGTCAATCACTATCCCCTCTCCATCGAGGCTGTGCAGGTCAATCTTTCCTCCAAACCCTAGTTGGTTAGCGAAGGATTTCTCCACGCTCCACTCAGGTTCTCCAAAGTGTTCTTTGACCGCTTCCGCTACCCCAAGCTGGTACTCTGCTTGGTCAGCGAGCATTACCCCTTCGTACCATGACTCGAGGGCGGTGTGGACGGCTGTACCACGCTCCGCCGCCATCTTGGCGTGTTCCTTGGAGTCTTTTACAACTCGCTGGATAAACGCCTCTTCTGGCTCATCTTGAACCCTTGGGAGAGTCATGCAGGCAAGCATCATTTGATTGAGCTTCCACATTTCTAGAGAAGGTTTGGCGGCGCAACTCATAATGGTGGTCACCGAGGGAACCAAATCTAGTTTGCGTGCGTCTGCGAGCGTTGTGTTGCGTTGGTTACCGTTCTTTGCGGTGACCGTGTATTGGGGGAGACCAGCCTTGGTGTACCAGTGCTGGGACTCAGATGCTCTTACTACGATAGTCATTCAATCTCCTTTTTCGTTCTGTTTAATTCATTGCCTCCGCCAGCGGCGGCTTCATAAAAACTTGAGACATTTTTCTTTATGTCTGTTTTTGATCTGTGTTTTCGACCACATTCGGAACAAACATGAAAATGTGATGTTTTTATAAGAGGATCTCCACCTTTCCACTTTGGATATGTTGTAATCTCTTCTGTTGACTGCACAGTAAATTTATCAATACATTGATTAAAAGAACAAACTTTTTGCATTGTTTTTGGATCAATGTAATCAATATCAACTTTAAGTTTAGAAAGTTTTTCTTTTTTCATAATTTTTAAAAGACTTTAAATTTAGGGGCGCAGGTCACATCAAACACAATGTCTGAGGAGTACCCATTGATCTTGCGCTTGGTGGTCATTACGACCGCACGTAGACCGCCTGCTTCGCATTCCTGTATAGCCATGATGACTTCATTCCTGCTCATACCCTGAACTTCTCTATCCACGACTAAGGATTGGTGAGGAGGGGTTGGGTAACTTGGGTTTGTATTACACCCCGATTGCCACGACATATTTCATAATCTTTCCTTGTTCTCGTAAATTTTTGATTCCCACAGTGTTACCACCATGCCGTGGACAGACTTGCTTTCTGCCCTAACAAACCCAGCAGAGGTAATCTTGTTATCTTTTTTGGCTTGTAGGGCTATTTGTCCCCAAGCTCTTTTATCTGGTGGTGGTGGTATTTCTGGATATGCATTTCTGACATCTTCAGTTTTGAATTTGTCATGTAACTTTGCAAAAGCCAAAAATGCGTCGTATGCTGTTTTTTTCCATTCTTCCCCAGCATGATCAGCCGCGATCTTGGCTTTTGCATGACCGATTTCAAGTCCTGTTAAGGGTTTAAAAAGATCAAGTGTGTACATATCAAAAGGGTCGATCATCTTCCATGTCGTCGAATACGCCAGCAGGCTCACTCTTCGGACGATCTTGAACTGCCTTCCACTCTGGAGCCTTCTGGATGGTCTCTTTGAGATACTTACCAAAGGTCTCAAACATATCCATGTCAGGTTCACTGATCATAAAAATGCCACACTTGTTGTGCCCCTTGGGCAAGGAGTTCTTTAAAGCGGCTACAACTGGGGTAATTCCAACCACGTTAGCGTAGACACCAGAACCGTTCTTCTTAGGCTTGTGGGCGATGTTTAACATGCACCACTTGTCTAGGATGGACTTGATGTCAAAGCGCCTTTGCTCGTCCTCTGTAAAGGCTTTACCGCGCCAAGCTTGTAGGTCTTTGCGTAGGGTTCCCTTGTCATTCCAAGTCATGTTGTAGTCCTTGGTAACGATCAATGGCTCACCCTTGCCAGTAACGATAGGGTTACCGTCGTCGTCATTGCCATGGATTTCCCAGACAAATTTGATTTGACGCTTAAAGTCGCGCTTGCCTTCGTAGTTAGTTTCCTGCGTACCCAAGTCAATGACTCGGTAGCAACGTGCTAGGTGTAATCCTGCGGGAACTGGTGTGAATGTAGTTCCTGTATCTTCAACGTAAAAGCTCATTTTTCTCTCCAAAAATTTGTTTAAAAGACTGTTGTAAATGGGTTGGTATCTGTTTGTTTTCCTGTTCTATCCTCCAAAGTTGATATTCCTCTTGTTCTTTTTCGTCTCTCTTCCACTCTTCGTACTCGGTGCTATCTTTCATTCTCATTTTTTACCTTTCTTGATATTGAATAACAAGTCTCCAGCGTTGTCTGGGAACCTCGCCCCGAGGGCGGCTATGTTGTTGACATCAATCACTTCATGCATACCGTCTCCAGTACCTATGAAATAACCAATCTCTCCTTGATCTGACTCTGCTCGGACAATGCCAATGGTTCCTTTACCACCAGCAAACCAGATTGCTTTTAACGGTGTCATACTTCTCTCGCTTTCATCATTGCGTTTGCCAATGCGTATGCGTCTTCAGCAATTACCATTGCGCAAGCATCTTCATAATCTGGTCTGCTGTTCATTGATTGCATAGCCTTAGCCGCAAAGTAGTCACGCAAAGTCATGCCGTTGAACTTCTCGTTCTCTTGCGTATAAATAATCTCAAGTGGAAATGCTGGTATGTTGTTCATGGCATGTACGTCCAAGTGATGGTGAAGATAGATGTGAAGACAAGCCCCATGCCGCCAACAAACATAGTGCAGGCAACAATGTCAAAGAAGTTGTAGACGTGGCGACGAGAGTCACCAAACCAGTTGCCAATACAAAAGCCAACCATGGCTAGCAATACCCCAGATGTGAACATCATGCTACTTCCCTCACCTTCCAGTAAGTAGTGAACATAATTGCTATCAGGAAGCAGGCATAGCCCATAAAACGAGCTATACGGCGTGGAGAATATTCACCCTCTATACCAAGCAACACTGCTTGCCAGAACTCTTCTTCTTGAGTCATCTGGTGGGGTTTGAAGGGGGTATAGTAGACGCCTATCAAAACACCTGTTCTGGTGATTAATGGAGTGGCGCCTTTGGGGATGATCGTTGTAGGCTGATCAAGCCGTTGAACCGACTTTACTTTCATTACTTTCCTTTAAAGACCGTCGTGTCGACGTAAACGAATTAGACCACAATTTAATAAATTATTTAAATCTGGAGTAATTTACAGGGGTATTCTTAAATAATTTATTTATGTACAATGCAAATTCCAACACGCATGGGGATTGAAGAACATGGTGAACCTTTAGAGACCATGAGTTGAATCGGTGGTATCGAATCCACCCGCAGTCCCCAGCCGTGTTGGTGTGTGTCACCTTGTTGTCTGGTTTTATGCTTGCGAGGGTGTCATCGTCTTCTTGATGGGAACAGACCCCGCACGCCAACAACCAACATGAGAAGAACAATGACGTTAGAAGAGTATTTCAAATCAGAACCCCATGGGTCACGTAAGGAGATGGCAGAGTATCTTGGGATCACTCAAGTCTGGATGTCTCAGTTGATCTATGGGAAGGTGCTGGCATCACCAAAGCTAGCGCTCAGGATTGAAAAAGCTACACAAGGATTGGTCACCAAAGAAGAGTTGCGAGGAGACTTGTTTTTGGTGTAACATGGTTTGGAAGACGGCTAGGAGTGGATTGATCCCCGCTCCGAAAAGGGTTACACCTTCCCCTGCCGAAACTTCCTTCAAAGGTGCTTGAAAAAGGTAAAACTTCATGCATTACTACCCTCATCACATCGGTGACTACAAGTCAGCCACGATGCATTTGTCCAACGAAGAGGACTTGGCATACCGTCGCTTGCTGGAAATGTATTACGACACTGAGCAATACATCCCATTGGAAACCCAGTGGGTTGCCAGACGGTTGCGAGTGGGAACCGACACCTTAACCTCGGTTTTAAAAGACTACTTTGTTGAGACAGAAAAGGGGTGGAAGCACCCCAAGTGTGACCAAGTGATTGCCGACTATCACGAAATGGCAGAGAAAAACCGTAGAAATGGAAAACTTGGTGGTCGCCCCAAAGCCAATAAACATGCGGATGTAAACCCAGTGGGTTCCCAGTCGGTATCCAGTGGTATCCCAGAGGCAACCCACTCGAAAGCTAACCATAAACCAATAACCAAAACCAATAACCAGTTATATACACAAGAGTTTGAAGAGTTTTGGGATTTTTATCCACAAAAGACAGGCAAGGGTGAAGCCTACAAATCTTGGAAGAAGATTAAACCTGATGCCAGACTAAGAGGATTGATCACAGTCGCTGTTGGCAACTACAAGTTATCCAAGAAGGTCAAGGAGGGCTTTATCAAGAACCCTGCTACTTGGTTAAACCAGCGATGCTGGGAAGATGAATCGCAAGAGGAAGTGGCTGTAAGCCCATTTGCTGGAGACATCTGATGCGTGGGCACACAGAGCTAATCGAGATGAGACTACAAGGTCTCAAGCCTGAACTCGTCTTCTTGGTCGACCGTCCCCTATCGACTAAGTGGCGCGAACCTACTGACTCCCCAGAGGTATCCATTTACGAAGACCGCCCAGAACGCGCTGATTTGCGGTTTCTTGTTGGTCTGAGGGTCAACATAGAGGCACGCACTTTGGAGCGCGCCAAAGGCTTTTTTGACGCCTCCAAGCGTGCTGGCGTGGAGATCGTGGCATGTGGCTGGTCTGAGTCCCCCAAACGCAACTGGTTCCGCTTCTTTGACAAGCGGACTAACTTTGACAAAATTATTGAGGATGAATGGTATGCAAGTTAATTACGTTCCTGACGACATCGACTTTTCCGCCTACTTGGCTATGACTGAAGCTCAGTCCAAAGTCCGCCCTGCCAAAGAGTGGATTGAGGAGATCAAGGAAGACCTGATTGAAGCGCCTGCCAAGAAGAAGGTTTACCTTCCATGGGTCAAGACTCACCCATTGTTTGACTTCCGAGCAGGCGAGGTCACGCTTTGGTCAGGACAGAACGGTCACGGCAAGTCCATGCTGACAAGCCAGATTGCGCTAGCCCTTATCGGTCAAGACCAGAAGGTTTGCATCGCTAGCTTCGAGATGAAGCCAGCTACCACCCTCAAGCGTATGGTGCGCCAGTACATCGGCATGAACCCATACCACGAGGCATTTGAGGGTGATGGAGGACGCCAGACACTGTTTGACCTGTACGACGAGTTCGGTGGCTGGATCGAGAAGTGGATGTGGTTTTACGACCAGCAAGGTAGCGCTGACACAGAGACCGTCCTCGGCATGGTTAAGTATTGCGCGAGCGAGCTAGGCATCCAGCATGTCTTCATTGACTCGCTGATGAAGTGCGTCAAGGGTGAGGATGACTACAACGGTCAGAAGTATTTTGTAGACACCATCACAGCGATAGCGCGTGACTACGGCGTGCACATTCATTTAGTCCACCACCTGCGCAAGCCAAAGGATGAGAACGAAGTGCCCGATAAGCACGACAACAAAGGCTCAGGCTCTATCACTGACCAAGTCGACAACGTGATGATGGTGTGGAGAAACAAACGCAAAGAAGATGACATGAAGATCAAAGGCGCGCACAGCAACCACCAGACAGAACCAGACGCACGCCTGCTATGCAGGAAGCAACGCAACGGAGACCATGAGCCAAGCATCGCCCTATGGTTTAACAATGACTCGAATCAGTATCTTGGAAACGAGACTGATTCACCGATGAAGTTCTATTCGGAGTTCTGAGATGACCAAAGAATTGTTTGAAGACTTGGAGGAGTCGTTCCGTGAGGAATGGAAAAACATGCCTGAGTACGTACAGGAAGACTTAACGCCATACCGCGTGATCAATGTGCGCTTCAGGAATGCTGAAGACGTGGCTGAGTTTGAAAAGCTCATGGCTCAGCGCATTACCGAGAAACAAAAAACAATCTGGTTTCCTTACGCGGAGCCACGCAGAGCATCAATTTACAAGTACGTCGATGAATCCTAAATATCCAATCTATATCGTCTCTAAGGGACGCTGGGACTCGCGCCTGACAAGCAAGGCGCTGGACAAGATGAACGTGCCCTACTACATTGTGGTGGAGGAGCATGAGCGCGAGCTATACACGCAGGCAGTTGGAGCGGACAAGGTGCTGGTGTTGCCTGCCAAATACTTGGAGGAGTATGAGACCTGCGACGAGCTAGGCGATAGCAAGGGAAGAGGCCCCGGGGCGGCTCGCAATTTCTGCTGGGATCACGCAGTGAGCTTGTCCCATGCTAGACACTGGGTCATGGACGACAACATCGCTAGCTTCAACCGCCTCAACCGCAACCTCATGTGCAAAGTCACCTCTGGCACTATCTTCCGCGTTGCTGAGGACTTTGCCGACCGCTACACCAACTGCGCCATTGCAGGCTTTAACTATGACTTTTTTGCCAAAGCCAAAGAGCAAATCCCTCCCTTTGTGCTCAACACCCGCATCTACTCCTGCCTACTCATTGATAACAGCCTGCCCATGCGCTGGCGTGGACGCTACAACGAGGACACAGACCTATCCCTGCGCGCCTTGAAAGCTGGCCTCTGTACTGTGCAATTCAACGCATTCCTGCAAGAGAAGTCAACCACCCAGAAGATGAAGGGCGGCAACACCGATGAGTTCTACGCCAAGGAAGGAACGCTTCCTAAGTCTCAGATGATTGAAGACCTACACCCAGACGTAGCCAAGGTTGTTTGGAGATTTAATCGATGGCATCATCACGTTGACTACCGCGCATTTAAGAAAAACAAACTTCAAAAAGTTGAAGGGATTCACATACCAAACCAAGTCAACAACTTTGGAATGAAGTTGGTGTCCGCATGAGTCTTGAAGAGCAATACAAAAGAATCGTTGAGCACTACGCCCAGATGGCTATGCACAAGGGATCAATCGATCACGCTAGATACATGGTCATGGAGATGGAGAAGGACAAGTCAAGGATGTGGGTTGGCTTAGGAGCCGCGGTAAGAAAACGAATCAATGAACTGAAAGCAGAGAATGAAAATAGAACTTGACTTCCCGCCGATGCAACTCTTCCCAAACAGGGCGTCGGGTAAGCATTGGGGGACGCTGTACCAAATCAAATCCGATTACCGAGAGTCATCTACTTGGTTAGCCAAAAGCCAACTCAAGGGATGGAAGCACGATGGAGGGGAGATACACCTCAAGCTCACTTACATCATGCCCGACAAAAGAATGCGCGACGCAGACAACTGCCTAGCCGCGTCAAAGGCCGCGTTAGACGGCTTGTCAGACGCCTTAATGGTGAACGACAAACTCTTCCAACCTATCGAAATCCGTCGTGTAGCTGGAACCAAAGCAACTGCCAAATTACTTGTAGAAATTCAGGAGAACATATGAACCCGTCAAAATTTGTAAAGAACTCAAAGATCCATCAGGCATTGAATGTTCTAGCATTTGTCCCGATGACTGAGTCAGAGCTAAAGAAAAAGATCGATTTCACCTCATCCATGCCACGCTTTAACGAGCACATCATCATGCCCCTGACCAATGGTGGGTATGTACACCGTGATCAGTCCCACTACAAGATCACAGAAGCAGGCAAAGACCTGCTCGAGTACCTTGGCATCATCAAGATCAAACTACCTGCGTCAGTCAAGTTTGTACCAACTGGTAGCTATGACGGAACAGACACAACCAAGCCCTCTGTGCGCGTCTCTGGTGATGACCACTTCAGATGCCCAAGCAGACGCGGTGACATGTTGTTTTACCGTGACGGACGAGTGGAGGCGATATGAAAGATTACGACCCACAAGAAGCCGTTGACTACTTGATTGACAACTCGAGGCTGTACGCCCAAGCTGAGAGCCACAAGGTTTACATGGAGGAGTTGCGCAAGACCATCAAGGCTGAGTGCATGAAGGAGGCGGAGATGATTGGGCACAAGACCGCGGCGATGCAGGAGCGCGAAGCCTACGCCTCACCTAAGTACAAGGAGCATTTAGGGGCGCTGTGTGAGGCGGTACAGAAGCGAGAGGAGGCGCGCTGGATGATGATCGCCGCGCAGGAGCGCATCAACGTATGGCGCTCTCAGGAAGCCAGCAACAGGCGCATTGAAGGAGCCACACTATGAGACGCAATCAAAGAATAAAAACCTTAAACGTAGATGACATCTGGCCTCTCCTCGACGTCTTCTACAAAGCTGGATGCACCAAGGCAGAAATGAAATTCTTCATTGATACATGGTGGAAGATTAGCGACGCATTTGGAACAAGGTACAAATGAACAACACACTCACAGCAAAGGAGCGCTCCTACGTAGGGCTGGTCAAGCTCCTGCCCTGCTCCGTCTGCGGACAGCAAGGCCCAAGCGACGCGCACCACGTCAAGCAACACAGGCAGTACACAGTGGTAGCTCTCTGTAAGTCCTGCCATCAAGGAAGCAAGATGGGTTGGCATGGTGAGAAGCGCGCATGGGCTATTGCAAAGATGGATGAGATCGATGCCCTCAACAAGACGGTGGAAAACGTCATCGACTACATCATGGCAGAGAAATGAAAACATAGGTATTCAAATGAGGGTGATGTATTAGGGTTTTCCTTAGAAAAATAGTTGTTGACGATGTTGAATGTTTAAATTTTCTCTTATAATTTCTCTACCGCAACGATTCGCGGGAACGATAACCTAAAGGAAATATATGACAGATGTACAAGCAACTATCCAAGCTCTCGCAACAGTCGAGTCACTCAACAGCGACATCGATACATTGATGGTTTTGGATCGCCAACAAAAATCTTTAACTGCTCAAGTCAAGCAGTTAAAAGACAACATCGCAAACACATTTGGCGAGACATCTAAGGATGCCGACGGCAAACAAGTTCCTCACCGTGGTGAGAAGTATGGCGTCACAGTGGTGATGGCTAACGTCAAAGGTTCTGTCGACTATGACGCGCTGTGCAAGCACTTCGGTATCACTGAGGCGCAACTCGACCAGTTCCGCAAGGAATCTTCTGCTCGTATCACCGTAACCCCAGTGGCTTAAGGAGCATCACCATGGCGCACTCAACAACAGACGGAACAGTAGTAAGGCGCAAGGGCAATAGAGGCTCCAGACCCAACGCTCGTAAAGAATGGATTGTGATCCGCATGGACACTTATGTTGGCGCACTAAAAATGTGGAAGCCAACTCTGCCAATGACTATCAAGCAAGCCGCTGACGCATTCAATCACTTCAGCCGTTGGGATGAAGTGGCAGTAAAAATGATCACTGTAAAAGAGTGGGAACAAATGCAAAAGGAGATGACATGGAAACATGACGCTCCATTTAACCCCCAGTTCTTGGGTGCACAACCAGCCCGTGCTGGTCAAGATTATTAACAGGAGCCAACATGAACCACTTTCAAACCATGGACGAGATTGTCCAAACCTTTTTCAGCCACCCAGCTTTTAAGACTAAGGGCATCATCGCCTACTGCGACTACATCGCAGGCTTGATCGTTGGGAACCTCAAAGCCAACGACGATGAGCGCCTGCTCTCGAGCGTAAGCAAGCCAAAATATGACTTGACAGAGGATGGCTCCTTCAAGTCCACTAAGAAAACCATTGAGGTCGAAGACCGCTTTGGCAAACAGTACCGCATAACTGTGGAGGAAATATGAAAACAGAAGAACTAACTGGATTTCAGATTTGCTGGTGTGCAATGATGGCAATTGCTATCCTTGCATTGATCCTTGACATAAACGTCTGGAGACCATGATGGATGCATACCTCAACAAAGACTACATCAGAGGCTTCGAGTCTGGGTGCGACTTTATCGTCCACGAGATTGAGAGGTATGCCAAGCACCACCACGTATTTTTGGGTGACTTACTTGCCCATTTGAAGGGCAAAAACACCGCCCACCCAGTTCAGGACGTCAGAAATGCCCCAGAAACCCACCAAAACGGCTCAGGAAGCGCCTAATTGCGTTTCTGTAGGGGTAGAGTTGTGTAGGGCAAAACTAACCGCCCTAGAGGCTCGTATTGAATCCCTGAAAGCTGAGAACAAACAGTTCAAGGAAGTTATCAGACAGATGGATCGCCGAATAATGAAAGGAAAACTATGAACACGAAAGAGAGACTAGGGGTAGGAATTGGTATGGCTTTGCTGGGCGTGATGCTGATGAACGTAAAGGAGGCATCGATCTCCACGCTAGGTTCCATGTTGTTTGGCATGGGGATGGCGTTGTTTCTGACCAACATTAAGGAATAAGTAATGGGCTACAAGGAAGACCAAAAAGCAATATCAACTGGGGTAACTGACGGATCACAGAACTTGATGCGTGATCTGGTGGAGAACTTGAGGTCTATCCCTGACCGCAACACAGTGCTTGAGGAAGTAGCGCTGGAGTTCGAGAAGATGCTTGGGGATACGCCTGCAAGCTTCGCCGCATACGTGCGAGGCATGAAGCGGTGAACTTAGATGACGACTTTGAGTTGTGGTGGGAAGAGGAAGACAACATCTTCAGGAATGAAGAATTTAAAGAACAAATTAAAACAATCTACTCCGCAGGTCACAGGGCTGGTGGGCTTAGACCTTGGTACAAGATCAACAAAGCGCAACTGAGTGTGTTGATGCAGACCATGCAAGGGGTAGAGGTGGTAGATACAACAAAGGGGGAGACATGAGACAAGCATTAGAACTGGCGCTTGAGGCGTTGGAAGACCGAACAAGCCTGATGAAGTGGCAGATAGCCCGTGATGCAGTCAAAGAAGCCTTGGCACAGCCAGAGCGTGACTATGAGCGCGGGTTCATTGATGGTATGCAAAAGCAGATGCAGTCCAGCGTAGACAAGGCGGTCAATCGCATGGCACAGCCAGAGCAGGAGCCTGTGGCTTACCTGTGTGAGAACGCAGTTGGTCACAAGTATTTTCGGTGGAAAAAGCCATCAAGCACATACAAGCCGATTGCCCTCTACACCACCCCACCACAGCGCACATGGGTTGGGCTGACGGATGAGGAGATTGCAGATTGCGCTGAAAAAATGGAAGCATCAGACCCGACCGATAGTTTTTGGCGTGAATT
>Ga0315909_10007857_pt1 | contig 11814 bp, 16 predicted proteins | sample LakEriMetagenome_11_FD_203527 | JGI IMG/M metagenome (GOLD analysis project Ga0315909, IMG submission 203527) | Freshwater fungal communities from buoy surface, Lake Erie, Ohio, United States - Buoy 2 MA125 | ecosystem: Environmental > Aquatic > Freshwater > Lake | place: USA: Lake Erie, Ohio...
GGCGTACGAGTTTGTCTATTTTATGGGCAACTGCCATATTTACGAAGATCACATCGAACCCATGAGGACACAAATTGAGAGGAAACCGTTTGAATTTCCAACTATAGAAATTAAAACGTTACGAGACAATATTAACGAATATGAGATTGATGACTTTGTGATAAATGGGTACCAAAGTGGCGAGCAAATTCGAATGAATATGGTTGCATAATTAAATAAGGACACAAGGCAAGCGGAGCTTTGCTTCGCTTAAGCCAGCTTTAACTCCATTTATAAAATATCAATAGATAAAAATATACTACACAATATAATATTAAGCACAATAAATGCTAATGCTATTGCAAAGTACATGTAAAAACATACAATGAACCAATGCGCTATAATAATAACAAAGTTCGCGTTCTCTCGTGTTTGGTGATGTATATGCAAGTGAAAAATAATAATAACACCCTGGTTTCATAATCCATTTATTATTGGTAGTTTGATGATAAAAAATGTAAGAATTTATTCCATAAGCAATACCACTTATTGTAATTGATGATATCCATGCATGCTGACACATGGGGCTAAATTTGGGTAATCCAGTGTAATAAAATGACACAATTAAATTAAGAACAGCGAGCATATCCAGAGTTTTTATGATGCCTTGTTTATATATTTTGCGCCAATATAGCATCGTGGTAATATATGTTGTCAAAAGTGCAATTGAACATATTATTGAATAATTATAATAAATACTTACTACAAAAGATATTATGAATGTCTGACCAGTATAAAGACCAATTTTTGAAATATGCTGGGGGATTGATAACTCCATAAAGGGAACTTGTCGTTCCCTTTAAATTCTTGTAACAAGTTTACTTATATAAATCACACCAAAAGAATTTTTGGATGGATATAAAAAAAAGAAGTAGGGTTCATAAGGCGTAAGAGAAGCTTTTGCTTCTCTGAATACCTTCGGTTCCCTTTATCAAACTCTTTGTTTTTGGTTTTTGTTTTTTGGTCTTTGTTTTTGTTTTTTGGTCTTTGTTTTTGGTCTTTGGTCTTTGGTCTTTGGTCTTTGGTCTTTGGGCCCTTTTTACGCCTCCTGCACAACATCCTCTCCATCCTCTGACAAATCAAAAACAATATTGTCATGTTTACCAGTCATACTTGTACCCATGTCTGACAGAACTTGGATTCGCTCCTCATACAATGTCTTATTCACCTCCATTGTGTAGGCCTGAAGTTTAAGAACAATATCTTTTAGGTTCTCTACCTCTCCAGCAAGCATGACAAACTTGGAATTAATATCATCGGCGAGCGAGTTCAAAGCATCTTCGCTTGCTTTGTTGTCCGGTTGTACGTCAGTTTGACATTCTTTCATAAATGTCTCTAAAGTAGTTAAGCGTTTGTCAACAAGAGAAATCACCTGAGGCAGAGTTAATCCACCTTTTGATTGAGCTTGGGCTTGGGTTTGAACAGGAACTGGAGTTTCTTGTAAACTGGCGCCTCCGGCGCGTCTCTTTCTGGCAGCTGCATTTGCTTGACTCATTTTATATTTTGGTAAATGAAATATAAAATGTAAATTTAACGCAATTAATATTTAAAAAAAACTTTACGGTTTATATAATTATGTCGTCAACTGATCAAAATATTTTGGACAAAATAAATTCCATGAAATCCGAATACTATTCTACAAACTCTAAAAATATCTTGTTCAAAAACCAACAAAAATTCGAGTGCGCACAATCGATCATTCAGAACATCGATTTAAATGCAGTGTTTAACACGATTATTGAAGTGAATGAGAAAAACCGAATCCATATTAATTACAGTGTTTTCAAAACGGTGATGAATCCTTCCATCTACATGGACTTGATTTATTTTATATTCAAAGTAAATGACGACATACTAAAGGTATGCAGCTCGTATTCGGTTTATATTGACTTCAAGGGTCTCACCATGACTGGCGTCGAGAGGTACAAAGACTTCGTATCCTTGCTCTCGGAACAGGGGAAAGTCAACGGGAAAAACTTTTTGGAAAAACTCGAGTATGTCTACATCATAAACCCGCCCTTCATGATTTCGAATGTGGGTAAAATTTTGTTACCTCTAATGGACAAGATAGTGAAAGACAAGATCGTAATAAAGGAATAAAGGAAACCGTAGGTTTCCTTTTGATCCTTCCCTTTTAAGGAAACCTACGGTTTCCTTTTAATCCTTCCCTTTTAAGGAAACCTACGGTTTCCTTTTGATCCTTCCCTTTTAAGGAAACCTACGGTTTCCTTTTGATCCTTCCCTTTTAAGGAAACCTACGGTTTCCTTTTAATCCTTCCCTTTTAAGGAAACCGTAGGTTTCCTTTTAATCCTTCCCTTTTAAGGAAACCTACGGTTTCCTTTTGATCCTTCCCTTTTAAGGAAACCTACGGTTTCCTTTTAATCCTTCCCTTTTAAGGAAACCTACGGTTTCCTTTTAATCCTTCCCTTTGTTTCATTTGTTTAATTCTTCCCTTTTAATTCTTCCCTTTTAATTCTTCCCTTTTAATTCTTCCCTTTTAATTCTTCCCTTTTAATCCTTCCCTTTGTTTCATTTGTTTCATTTGTTTAATTCTTCCATTTTAATCCTTCCCTTTGTTTCATTTGTTTCATTTGTTTCATTTGTTTAATTCTTCCCTTTTAATCCTTCCCTTTGTTTCATTTGTTTCATTTGTTTAATCCTTCCCTTTTAATCCTTCCCTTTTTTAATAAGTCGGTAGAGTATGGGATCTTAAGGGAACGACGAGTTCCCTTAATGTGTAACTGTAGTATATACCACTCACTAAATGGAACCAACTGAAGATAAATTCGTCGACATTGAAATCAGCCCTCCGAGTAGACTCTCCGAAGTTATACAAGACAAACTGCAAGACCAAGACTTCCAACAGAAATCGGGCGTTACTATCACCGTGTTGCTCGAACTTTATCGCGTCTTGATTGCATCATTCTTGATACTCTTTGTTCCACAGGCATGCGGAGACCACGTCTGCACCATTTCCGAGAATGCGCAACTTGGCGAAGACCCCTTGTACAACGCAGGCTTCTCTTTCAACTGCATCACTCTCATCGCCTTTTTAGCAATGTATTTCGCGGAAATCAAACGCGAGGGCAAACTTATTGCATATTTGGACGCAAATCCGAAGTGCAAGACTGACAATGAGTCTGTTGGTCTCGTCTTGGAAAAGCTGCCGAAAGAGAGAAGCCAAGTAATTTTGTTTTACGACAATTTATATCAAAAGACTGGATACTTTGCTCTCACGTGTTTCATCGTAAACACCGCGTTGTCTGGGGTGGTTATTTACAAATACTATTTAGACGATAAAACAACCTCTACGTTCATTACGTCGGTTCTCTTTATGATTACTAAAATGGGGGACGTTTACTCGACTGTGAAGACTGAGAAAAATATTTTTTACAGTGCCTACTTGAAGGGAAAAGTTCAGTATAATGACTTGGACGCGGACAAAGATGTGAAAAGTGCAAAATAGAATAATTAGAAGAAAAAAAATAATATAATAATTATGTATATAGATAATGTCAAGAAAAGTCACTTACGGTGATAATGTTACCCACAAATATGACAACGTAGACCCCAGGGGGTCATCTAATTCGGGTTTTTATCAAACATACGGATCGAATGCTTCTTATCATCAGACCGCGAACGAAGAACAACAAGCCCGATATCAAAAGAGAGATGAAACGCCTGAGGGTAAAAAATGGACTGTTAACGACGCAGGCAGGAGTGGGCCTTTGGGTTTAGGGTACCTTCCAGGAAAAAGATGGGTTGCTGGCAAAAAAACAAAAAGAAAGAGAAGTCGCCGAACCAAAAAGAGTCGCCGCCACCGTAAAAAATAATCGATTTTATAATTTAGACATATGTAAACCATTAATTTTTATATATGTTACTTCACAAGGATTTCACAGGCGCCTCGTACCGCCTCGCCAACAATTGGTTGGACCACGTAAAACTCGAAGACTTTATGTACCGCCAGATAAACTACCTCGAAATCGGCGTCTTTTACGGAGCAAACGCAGTCTCGGTTGCCAACACATACGCGTTCCACGACAAGAGCAAACTCTTTTGCATCGATCCTTGGGAGGATTATGCGGACTATCCCGAATACAAAGAGAAACAACCCGACATTTACAACGCGTTTTTGAAGAACATTGAATCTACCACAGAACAAGACAAATTCATCGTTTGCCGCGGGTACTCAAACCAAGTGGTTCCGACATTTGCAGATGACTTTTTCGACTTGATATACGTTGACGGAAACCATGAACCCGAGTATGTATTGGAAGACGCAGTGCTGTGTTTTCGCAAGCTGCGTAAAAACGGCATTATGATATTTGATGATTACGGGTGGGGTGGCCCGGACCTCACACAAAAGGGTGTCGATGCGTTTTTGAAAGTTTACTCGAAACGCATCGAGTACTTGGGAGAGAAGGACTCGCAAGTGTTTGTTAGAAAACTTTAATCGGCTTTATTATATATATATATTGGACGAATGAGTTTAGCAACAAAAAAATGGGCAAAAGAATTGTCGAAAGGAATCTTGAACGAGTTCAAAAAATGTCTTGAAGAGTATGTTGAAAAATTGGAGAAAGAGGCGAAAGAGGTTGTTGAAATGCTCGAGAAGACAACGGATGACAAGGCGAAGGCGGACCCCGCGAACAAAAAGATGATGAAAGAAGAGCTCAAAGACAAGAAAGAGCGCGTTAAAATTTTTAAGGAGAATACCAAAAAGCAGATGAAGGATATTTTAAACACTTTGAAACTAAATCCGGGAAATAATCAATTCAAGTACAAGAGTGCTTTCCAAAGCGAGTTTGATAATTTCCAGAAAAACATGGAATTGTTTGCTTCGGGTAAAAGAGAGCTGTCTGAAGAACCACTAGTGAAAAATGTGTTGATAGAGCTAAATGAAGTAAATGAAGCACCTATGACAGTAGCACCAATTGATCCGGCGTTGAAAGAATTTTATAGTATTTATGGAGAAGACCCTGAGCCAGAATTATATGGATATGAGTCAGACGATTATTTATCAGACAGAGAACAAGAGAGAATCAAACGACAAAGGATTGTAGACGCAGTAAAAGAGTTTTCTTATGGTGGTACACAACATAAAAAAAAGAGACAATCAAAAAAAAGAACAAGAAAGTCTTATTAAATATGAGCATTATAGCAAGACCTACACAATGGCAGATAATTGTCACTACCAATCACTACTTGCGCAGACTCGTTGCTAACTCGATGAGAGAAAACCGCCAAATTGCCATTCTTGCAAAGCCCACAGAATGCGTTCAACTTTTCAACTTTGTCCGAATATGGCACCAAATCAAGTAAGGTTCCGAATCTGTGTCTTCGAAAATCACCGTCGAGGCCGCAAATATGAACTTGCTTTTTATAAATGTCCACCATTTCGACCACTGTTTCCAATAAATCGCCGAAAAACTGACCTTCATTGATCAAGATGACATCAGCGTCTATCCACAAAGACTTATTTGAAAGTGTAGTCGTAAAGACACACGGTATTTCGATATGGTCGTGAGACGATAACATAGTGTTACTGTATCGAGTGTCGAGAGAGTAATTTATCACCACAATTTTTTTGCCGATGAATTTGTACGCCTTGTAGTGTTGAATTAGCCGCGTGGTTTTGCCGGAAAACATGGGCCCCAAGATGAGCTCCAGGTATCCACAATTGTTTTTTTGAACAAACGATGACATTATATAATATATATTCGTAAATCAATATTTATATTTATATTATTTTGTTAGCGGTTCAAAATGTCATTGTGTCCAAAATGAAATAGTTGATCAAGACGTCGATCTTGCAATCGTAATTATGGATGACAATCTCCATTTTCTCAAGAATCTGCGGGACAACAAGTTCGGGTCGGTTTAAAATCAAATAGTTGTAGTAATCTTTGATAATTTGTTTTTTGTCAATGTTGTAGTGGATACTCAACATGTGTATAAACTGTTTGATTTTTGTCTCTCCATTTGAGCATTCTTGGAACATGTCGAACAAACGTTTCCAAATATTGTTGTCGATGATATTACTCTGCTGAACAATGACGTTTTGATTGAGTTGGATGAAATTAATCATGCTTCGAATATCCGATTTGTGCAAATTCTGAATAGTGTCGATACTTTGGTCACTTATGTCGAGATTCTCCTTCTCGCAAATGTCCCGAATAAATTTGCAAATCTTGGATGTCGGGAGTTGGTTGAACCGAATGCATACAAATTCGTGTTGTAGAGACAACTCGATTTTGCTGATATAGTTGCAAATTAAAAAAAATTTCACATTATTCCCGCATGTTTGAAGCAAATATTTGAGCGCCTGTTGGGCGTTTTTGGTCATATAGTCGACCTCATCAAGTACAACAAATTTAAAGCCGATCTCGAACAAATTCTTCGTTTTAACGAATTGATAAATTTGGTTGCGAATGATGTCGATCCCTCTCTCGTCGGACGCGTTCAAATGAATTACCAAACTCTTGTTTTTTTTTATTTTCTGGTACTCGTTAATCAAATTGATGATGGTGGTGGTTTTGCCAGTTCCTGGCGGTCCATACAACAAAATATTGGGGAAATTTTTATGTTTGAGCATATTAAAAAATAATGTTTTATTAATTGGATCAAGAACAATATCATCAAAACTGTTTGGTCGGTATTTTTCGGTCCATGGTATATATTCTTGAGACATAATTTGAGATTATAAACTAAACAAATAATGCATTTATATATTTTTTTTTGGTAAAGATATAGAATATCATAAAACAAATATGGATGAATTAGACGACGAATGGATCAAGTTTATAAATGGTGAAACACCCGCGACTATCGCGGATGAAAGTCATACGAATGACGCTCATGCACCCGAATTCAAGGATCTGTACATTTCGACGAAAACTAAATTGATTTATTTGAACAAAAGTGATATCGACGTTAGTATATTGTTTTGGAGTATACCGGTTGTCGAATATTGGAAACCAGACGAGGGTGTTATAAAAAAACAAATGAAAGTCGCGTGTAATTCAAAGGAGGAATGCCAAACAAACGCGGAGCGGTTGAGTAAAACCTATTATCATACCGAACGAATCATCAAGCAAATCGACAACCCCATCGCGAAAAAAATAAAGTTCAAAGACGAGCGCAAAGTCACGATCGGGATTTCTTCGAAAAATGTGATGAATTATCGAGGCAAGGATAAGGGTGGCGCCATGTTCAACTGTATTGCACTAACATTTCGATTCCGCAATACGGTAAATAATTTTCATGAAATTCATGTGAAATTGTTCAATACTGGTAAAATCGAAATACCAGGGGTGCTTAATACCGATATTTTCGACAGTGTTAAACGCTGTATATTAGATACACTAGCGCCATACTTTGAACAGCCTATCGCGTTCAAGGATATTCCAAGCGAAAATGTGTTGATCAATTCAAATTTCGAGTGTAATTACAATATTAATAGAGATGTGCTTCATACAATCTTGAGGAGTGACAAATACCGTGTTGATACTACATTCGACTCGTGCAGTTATCCAGGTGTAAAATGCAAATATTATTTTTGTAATAAAATTGGATTTGATGAAGAAAAACAGCGCGGCATTATTTTACCCGAAGATTGTCATTTGACGGTGGAAGAGTTAATTGAATCGAAAAAATACACAAAAGTCAGTTTTATGATATTCAGAACTGGCGGGTGTTTAATCGTCGGCAATTGTTCTGAAGAAATATTAAGGTTTGTGTACGAGTTTGTAAAAAAGATATTGAAAGACGAGTACCAACATATTTACATGGACGGAGGGGAAATATTCAAGATAGAAGACAAGGGAGCTAAACAGCGCAAACGAAAAATCACAGTGTCATCGAATTATTTATCCGACATCAAGCGTATCAAAGAATAATCATCGCATGTCGGCCAAACACCCTCTCAGTTGGGGGAATTCTACACGACTCCTTGTATAGTCGCGATTTTTATAATGATTACGCATATATGTATTTATAAACGTTTGGCGTTTTTTCAACACATTTCGCCAACGCCTTTGAACAATTTTTAACCAAAACGTTTTAATTAGCACGTTTGTTAGACGAAATCCGTTTTTTTCATAGTAACGATATTTTGTTTGTACAATTTCGACTTTGGATGTTTCCGGAATATAGTTTGGACTGTAATCCAGAATATAATTGGTTATGTCTTCAATTGGGTGTTTGAAAAATCCCCGAGCACTGATTGCAATATCGTACAAAAAGCCATTGCTGAATTCGTCGTTGTTTGGGTTTTTAAAAGGGATTGTTAAATAATATGTGTTGTCTTCTTCGACTTGGCTTTCATATTCTGCAATCGAGTCGTCCATTTGTCATTAATTTATGATAAATTGACATAATTTAGATTATATATTTATTTAAGATATTCTCTTGGTGGGGATTTTATTGTCAACAATGTAAATTGAATTCTCAGTCATAATAATAAAGTCGTTGCCTGCCTTGAAAATCTTTTGAATAGGACTCGTGTATTCCTCATCACTCTTTACAAGAAGCTTCTCGTTGTTTTCTCTTACGCCAATAAGTGCCTTTTTCTCGATCGATGCGGTCCAATAATCAAGCATAATTGGCTTGTCTTCCGAAATTGCGATTTTACTAACATTTGTTAGGGTTGTTGCATCGGGTAATCGGTATGATTCCTTTGCAACAGCTGCAGGTGCAGCTGCATGTGATGGTGCGGATATTACTGTAGTATTTGATTGGGCTGTGCTCATTTATAATATGTAAAACAAAATAAAACCACTTTAAATACTTATTCTCCAAAAATACTTTTCCCTAAATGATGGTTTACTTTCAGTATTCACACTTCCTTCAAAAATTGCATGAATCACCGACTCTGTATGGTGTTTTTGCATATTTGCACATTTACAATGATGTAAATGATATAGAAGTAAATCGAATGTACACATCAACAACATGTTTACAATTCATGAAACACTACCAACCCTCTACGGAAAAGACATTTCGGGCAAACCCAAACAGTGGACGGCCACGGTTTTCACCGACGGAACCAAAGCCCGATATACGGTTGAATATGGCCAGGTCGGCGGCAAATTACAAACCACAAGCACCGATTATACGGAGGGCAAGAATGTCGGCAAGAAAAACGAAACAACCCCTTTACAACAATGTTGCAACGAAATTCGGAAAAAATGGACCGACAAGAAAGAAAAGGAGCGGTACTCCGAGACGCAAGGGGACACCGAAAAGTCCAAGGTGTTCCCTATGTTGGCGCACGTCTATGATCCCAACAAAAATACAAAAATCGTGTATCCATGCTTTGTCCAACCGAAACTCGACGGACTACGTTGTTTAATTTACAAGGCGGCGAACGGATCGATCGTTACCCAAAGCCGAACTGGCGGAATGTATGTTACCATGGGTCATATTACGAGCGGATTGTCACCCTTTTTTGAAGCGCACCCGACCACTGTTCTTGACGGCGAGTTGTACACGGATAAATACCCATTCGAGGAATTATGCGGGATGATAAAACGCAAAGAAACCGATTCCGATAAATTGCGCGCAGTGCAATTCCACATTTACGATGTTGTTATGAATGCGCCCTACATGGATCGACATGTATTTATTGTCAATCATGCACATTTGTTCCCCCCCGCATTTGAGGTGGTGAAAACGGAAGAGGTAACAAACGTTATAGAGTTCAAGACAAAGTTTACCGAGTATATCCAAGAGGGTTACGAAGGCATAATGTTGCGCAACAAGAAGGGTCTTTATGTGAACAATCGGAGCCACGACCTGCAAAAATACAAGGAGTTCGAAGAAGCCGAGTTCGTCATCGTGGGATTTGAAGAGGCCAGGGGTCGGGATGCGGGATCGGTGTTATGGGTTTGTGCAACTTCGAGTGGAGACAAATTCGATTGTAGGCCGATCGGCTCACTCGAACACCGATCTGAATTGTTCAGAAATGCGCCCAATTATGTAGGTAAGCTGTTGACCGTCAAGTACCAGGAGTTATCCGAATACGGGATTCCACGATTCCCAAGCGGAAAGGCGATTCGCGATGGATATTAGTATTTTCAAAACAATATAAAAGTGTCGCGTATTTATCTATAATTAAAAGATGAGCGCATACTACGACGAAGATACCCAAACAACTTACTATGATGATCAAATGGTGTTAAACATTAGCGAATTTTACGACGGCAAGCGAGACACCAATGTATTTATTCTTTATGACAAAGATGATGAATTGTTGTATGTATACGGATCAAGAGGCAAAAGCTCAAAGTATGTAAGGTATGAAAAGACATTTAATGACGTCGCGGTTTTGTACAAGTTCTTGTCTGAACTAGTCGCAAACCACAACGTGAGTATTTCGGCAAATTACTTGTCCGGGTTGACGAATTATGAAGACTACGACTCTCTCCAAAGCAAGGTATCAAGATACAATGAGGTTGTTGCATATGATGGCACCACATTAACAAAGCGATTGCTCCAAAAATATGTCACGTCTTTTTTATGTTAACTTGTATTACAAAATAATAAAAAAAAATTATATATATATATATATATATAAGAATAAAATAAATCGTTTTCATGTTCACATGAATGCAATCATCTTTTTTTTTTCTGTCATATACACATTTGTGCATGTATATCTGCAAACGTGTATATACGTAAATTTTGTTTGGCAGAATAAACAATATAAAATATGTGTACTATATATAAAATATGTCGTGGTATAATCAAATATTTACTGATACAACACCTGAAAAAGACTCGCCGATTATAATGAGACCTTTGCCTCGTGTACTAGAAAACCCGGAGGAAACCCAAGAAGAGGATGTGGCCGAAATATCAAAACTAGATTTTGTCTTTAGTAACAAATTTATTTTTCAACAACTTCCTAGAGAAAATAGTGAAAGACAAACGTTTTTAAATAATGCAAAATCGAGAGAAGACAACCCTCTTGGTCTCAAATATGAGGGTTTCAATATACTTACAAATAGTATTACAAATATTAGCAGTAATGCTGGTTCAGCAGTTAAACAGACAACTACAGGCATCTGGAATAGTCTAAGATCTTTTGGCTCTTACTACATCTACGGCAAAGCTTCTGGGGGTGGGAAAACACAAAAACGGTCAACACACAACCAGAAAAGAACGCAGCGGAAACATTACTCCAAATAAACGACCGACAATTTGGACAAATTTTGAATGTACGTAATTACATGTTGTTTATTGACGGGATTTTCACATGCGTCTTTAACAGGTTGTCGAATACTGTCGATGATATCCATAATTTTATTCGAGTTGGTTAAATGACTCAAGTCGTTCGTGTAATCCTTCTCGAAAAAAAACGAAATATCACCGGCGTCAATGACTTCGCTGTACTTGGTGTACACGAATTTGTGCCAGCATTTCACAATGATCGTTTTGTTTAGGTCGGATACAGTTCGAAAAGAACGCAATGCAGTTTTGATTTGCATGTTTTCGGGTAAAATCTTTAAAACGTCTTCGAAAAACTCGAAGAAATGGTCGTTGAATGTTTTGACGATGAATGTTTTGTTGTCCATTTTTGTTATACTGCACTAATACTTTTATATATATTTTTTTTATATTAAGGAAACCTACGTAAGGAAACCTACGGTTTCCTTATGATCCTTCCCTTTTAAGGAAACCTACGGTTTCCTTATGATCCTTCCCTTATGATCCTTCCCTGTTAAGGAAACCTACGGTTTCCTTATGATCCTTCCCTTTGATCCTTCCCT
>Ga0315909_10007862_pt1 | contig 11803 bp, 10 predicted proteins | sample LakEriMetagenome_11_FD_203527 | JGI IMG/M metagenome (GOLD analysis project Ga0315909, IMG submission 203527) | Freshwater fungal communities from buoy surface, Lake Erie, Ohio, United States - Buoy 2 MA125 | ecosystem: Environmental > Aquatic > Freshwater > Lake | place: USA: Lake Erie, Ohio...
GTCAGTTACTCAGATCCTCGCTGGGCAGCTTTTTTTAACTCTGATTCCAGTTGTAGTTCTGTCAAATCTCTCCTAATGTCCGAAAGATCCGATAACAGTTTTTGTTTCATTGATGCATCTAATTTCCCATTTTCTTTAACTGCCGTTTGAAGCTTTGGAAGCACTTCATCGAGTGCTTTTTCTTCCCGATCCTCTAATTTATCGCCTCTTTTTAATCTAGCTATTGCTGAGTCAAATATTGAAACTTTTTCTTCGTAGCCTTGCTCCTTTCCCCTAGGACCGAGCCCCGTTGCACTTGGGTCAAGAAAATTACGGTAGGCCATACGTAATCTGGTGCGCTGATCAAATTCGGAGCTACTGCTTTTTTCATTTTTCGTCCCTATAGACCCAATCAGTGCCTGAGGAATGGCCTTTTCAATTGCCGCACTTGCCGCAGATTTATCAGTTCGAGAAAAAAACTTTTTCAGAGAAGAAAATAATTTAGTGCCAGAATCTGCACCACGTGAAAAAATAGTGGCGTGATTAGATTTGTCTGCTGGACGCGCTTGGGTTGCTTTAAGGTCAACCTTTAAAAATGTCAGAATTCTCTGCAAAGTATAACTCGCAACGTTGATTATTACCGTTTGACATCTTGCAGCCTATCGCAAATCGATATCCACCACAAAAGATCAGGCTATTTCTTTTTGATCTGCACATAACGTAGGTAAGCATTTGGGCAAAAATGTTTCCAGTTTCCTTGAAACTAGTAGCAGCCAAACGCATCGGCCCGCTGAACATCGGAAAAACCCCTTTCACCGCTCCCTGTGACGCACCCTTTTTGCCAGGCCATCTGATCAAACCATTATCTGCCACACTCATCGCTGCACAGGCCGATATTGCCATTGCCGTGACTGGCGAAAGTGCGACACCGCAGCGACACCCGGTGTTTTGTCTGCTATCGACTCATCCGAAAGATGACCTTGCCGATTCTCTCGCCAAGGGTGGTCATAAAATAGATGCGTGGTTTGCGCGGCATGCGCAGGTTGAGTTTTACTTTACGAATGAAACATCGTTTGCAAACATCAAGACTGTCGCCGAGTTGAGAAAAATTTCGTTAAAAAACGAACCCTCCCGTTAGGCCTGAATTAACTAAAATGGGCTTTTGTATGCATGTTATTTTTCTAGCACTTATGGGTATTGCCAAGGTAATCCTGTGCTCCCATGTTTTCAGTGACCCCAGTTTATCTCTCGAGCGCCACTTGAAATTCAGCAAAGGCTTGCGGATTTTGGCGTATGCCAGTAGCTAACAATTCCAAGCGTTCATGATCTCTGAGTCCAGCCTGCGCATCCTCGTCGCTAATGCCTATATTCATCTCGGCAATTGCGGAACTACCGTAAGGTACAGAGAATACGTATCCGTTCGAAGTTAGAAACAGTTGGTATGAGAATGGTTTTTCAAGAACAAGTTCGACCGTCAAAATTTTCTCCAATTTTTTTAAATATTCAATAATTTGATATGAAAATAAATTAACTTATAAAGTTTCACACTTAAAAAATTCTTGCTGAGGCAACTTTCTAGAACACCCGCTGCGTCACTGCGACATATTATTTGAAAATCAGCGTTGTTTAGCTCGCCAAAGAATTGTTACCAATCTAACTTATAAGCGGCAGAATATTTTTGGTTACTTTCTCATGCGGAAGACGATCGCAGACAGCTTCTGGAAGTCCCCCAGGCAAATAGCCGCCCGGAATCCAATACTTGTTCGCGCCTCCCTCATTGCCAGATGCCATCCTAAGGCTTGGGATATCGTTCACAGTGACTCGCATGATCCGCTTGCCTGCCCATGCGGTAGGCGTCAATCCGAGTTCAGCCATACCCTCAGAAAAAGTAGATCGATCACTGAGCTTCTCTTGTATCCTGTCCCCGTCTGCTTTAGTCAACAAGAATTGACCGTCTGGCCTTCCTATAGCGTCTTTGCACCTACTGTCGTGAACGCTCTCCAAAAGAAAAAATGTTGGCTGATCGCGGAACTGGTTGAGATGTCGCTCTATCTTTGCTTCCGTAAGGTATGTCTTTGGATCCGGACGTTTAAATATTTTTGAACTTACTTCTACGTTGACTTTTCCATTACCGTCTCTGCGGTCAAGTTGAACCGTCGTTGTTTTTATTGTGAATGCATCTTGAATAAAATCAACAATAGCCTGATTTTTTGCACTCAGTCCAGCTCGAGGTGGACCACCCGGATCCTGCCAACCTTTTACAACAATATTTGGCTTGAAATCCGCATCAGTTAAAGCGTCGGGCGGAATTAGGTAGATTGGCGCAAAATCATCATTGACCCATTGGTCGCCTGATATCGTGTTTGACACCACTACTTGCTTCTCATTTAATGGAGTGAGGGTAGGCGCAGCGCTACTGATTTGATTGAAATATTCTATTTTCTCGCTTACGAAACCACGATTACCTGCAAATTGATTGACGTCCTTCCCCACCTTTGCTTCTCCAGCAGGCCCTGGCAAGGAGATGTTCGGCTTGCTAAGCGACTGTGCTTTGACTGTATTTACGTCAGCTCTATAACTGCCATTGAACAGCGGGCTGTTTTTAGCCTGATTTGAACTTACTCTAGTGGGCAAATTTTGTATCGACGCTGAGCCAGAGGGTTTAGGAACTTCACCAACCGCAGGCCGAAAAGTAGTGGGATTTATTTTCAAAAAAAACTCCTTCGATCGAATAAAATAAGAGCGAACCTGATCGCACTCAATAATCATGTCCGAAATTCTGACTGGTAAATCTCGTTTTGAAAATTTGATGTCTTGATATCTTGTGCGTACTCGATCAGCTGCAGGCGGAGGCTTTGAATCGCTTTTGGTATGTTACTGAGAATATTGCCAAATTTCTCAATATCTAAGGCGCCGACTTGGCTTGAATAGAGCAGGACTAATTGATTGGATTGGCGCTCAAGGAAAATATGGGCTCCGAAGTTAAGCTGCGGCGAGCCATTCAACGCAAGGACTTGCTTAAAAAATTCCTGATCGGTTTGATCTGGTACGCGCATCAAATCCGCGTAGATGTACATATCATCTGCTTCGTCCGGCAGGCATATCACTAGCCCGATGTCATCAGAATGCGTCAGATAAATGCGTCCAGTTTCATCCAGCACCGTTTCGTTATCGCCGTACAGCGCTCGTAGCCAGTCATTTATCCTGTGGTGATATTGATCCATTTCATTTCCCCATTTTATATACGCCTGGAGTTAGTGAAGAACGAAGATTTTTTGTTGCGTCTTCAAGCTGCGCAAATAGCTGATTTTTTGTATGAGGAATGTACTAAATTGCGTATTTTTTTCAGAACATCTCATATTCAATCACGGCAAGACAACCGAGATCGCTGAAAATGAATGGAGGTATGTGCCACCGGAAGCCATGTCCGCGGATGAGCCGACGACCGAATCGGCCTGTACTTTCGGACAGTGAAAAAATTTTTTTTGTGAAAGCTTCTTAATCAAGCTGGTCAGACGCGCGGGAATTACTCGACCAGGCCCACTTTGGGCGTTCAAGAATCAGCGCCAGCCCTCGATTTTTCAGAGTCCGGAAAATCGATGCCAGCGGCAGGTCTGTCGCAAAAATGACGCGAGATACGGGATGCCGCTTTGCTACAGGCGCTGCACCCCAGTCATCGATTATTTTTCAGCCGCGGCTTTGGGCTTGAAATGTTTGTCGCTGATCCTGAACTTGCCACGCCGATCCCCCATCAGCTGACGCAGTTCGGCAATCGACAACGCGCTGACTTCATGCATGCGTATGAGCAGCGATGCAGTGACTGGCAGCCGGCGATGACGAATCTTGCTGATCACCGGCGGCGATACTTCCAGTGCTCGCGAGAGCGCAGCATCATTCTTGAGATTGAGCTTGCCAATCAGCGACGCCAATAATTGATCCGGGTCGTAGCGATGGGTTGATGTCGATGCAGTTTGTTCCATAGTGTCCTCATGCGAGTGTTGGGGTCACTCGGATTCTGACCACGTGCATTCTGGCTATCTTGATCGCTCACAACGGTGACTGCCGGCAGCTATCCAGCGAAACACAGCGCTGAGTCAGCGCAAACGATCAGGGATAGGCAAAGCTGTTTTGTATTTCACTTGTTTGAGCGCGAAGCTCGATTTGATATTTTTGATACCCGGTATGCGTGTCAGGTTCTCCAGGATGAAACGCTCGAGCGCCTGAATGTCGGGCACGACAATGCGCAGCAGGTAGTCTTCATCGCCCGTCATCAGATAGACCTCCATCACTTCATCGAAGTGACTGACCGCCTGCTCGAAATGCTCAAGTGCAACGGCTTCCTGTTTTTCCAGCGACACGCGGACGAACACATTCACCTTCAATCCCAGCGCATGCGGATCTACCAGGGCCACATAGCCCGAGATCACACCGTCGGTCTCCAGCTTTTTCACGCGCGAGAGCGTTGGCGACGGTGACAGGTTGATCATGCCAGCCAGCTCAACGTTGGTCAGACTGGCATCCTGCTGGAGGCAGTCAAGAATCCGAAAATCTGTACTATCGAGATTTACCGACATATTTATCCTAAAACTTATATTTTTCCGGTATTTTATGCCCAAAAATATATCATTAGCGAGTTTTTTCGGTAGCACCTGCGGTGAAAAATACCTTAACTTAACGCATTCATAACAAACCGCATTTCCCGGAGACCCGCATGGACATGAGCAGCCCCGAGCAGCTGATAAAGCAGCTCGATCTCGATGAGCAAGAAACCGCAGAATGGATTGCTGCGCTGCACTCGGTCCTCGACTCTGCGGGTCCTGATCGTGCGCGTTTTCTGCTCTCGCAGCTCTCGAACGCAGCTCGCGAAGCAGGACTGCAATGGCGCGATGCGCGCATCACCCCTTACATCAACACCATACGTCCGCAGGACGAAGCGCCCTACCCCGGCGGCTCGGATGCGGTGGCCATCGAAGAGAAGATCGCTGGCATTTTGCGCTGGAATGCGCTGGCGATGGTGGTGCGCGCCAACCGCGCCTATGGCGAGCTGGGTGGCCACATCGCCAGCTATGCATCGGCGGCCGACTTGTTTGAAGTCGGCTTCAATCATTTCTTCCGCGCGCGCACTGCAGAATTCGGCGGTGACCTTGTGTATTTCCAGCCGCACTCCGCGCCCGGCATTTATGCGCGCGCTTTTCTCGAAGGACGTCTTTCTGCCGACAGTCTTGCACACTACCGTCAGGAGATCAGCGCCAAAGCCAAAGGCGTGCAAGGCCTGTCCTCCTACCCTCACCCTTGGCTGATGCCAGACTTTTGGCAATTTCCCACTGGCTCGATGGGCATTGGTCCAATCAGTTCGATATATCAGGCGCGCTTCATGCGCTATCTCGAACATCGCGGCTTACTGGCGCCACAGCCGCGCAAAGTGTGGGGCGTGTTTGGTGACGGCGAGATGGATGAGCCCGAATCACTGGCGGCGCTCTCGCTGGCCTCGCGCGAGAAGCTCGACAATCTGGTGTTCGTCATTAACTGCAATCTTCAGCGTCTGGATGGTCCGGTGCGCGGCAATGGTCACATCGTCGATGAGCTGGAAACCTTATTCGGTGGCGCTGGCTGGAATGTGATCAAACTCTTGTGGGGCTCGGACTGGGATCTGCTGTTTGCGCGTGACGCCAGTGGTGAATTGGTTGATGCCCTCAATCGCACAGTGGATGGTCAGCTGCAAACCTTTGCCGCGAATGACGGCCCCTTCAATCGCGAACATTTCTTTGGTCAGAGCCCGGGCTTGCAGGCCATCGGTGCCACGCTCACCGACGAAGAAATCGACCGACTCAAACGCGGTGGTCATGATCTGCGCAAGATTTATGCGGCGTATCACGCGGCGGCGAACCACATTGGCGCACCGACGGTGATTCTTGCGCAAACCAAAAAAGGTTTTGGTATGGGTACCGCTGGTCAGGGCAAGATGACCACGCACCAGCAAAAGAAACTCGAGCAGCAGGACCTGGTGGAATTCCGCGATCGCTTCAAACTGCCACTTACCGATGCGCAGGTTCAGAATCTGGAGTTTTACAAACCTGCCGATGACAGCCCCGAGATGCGCCACTTGCACGCACGGCGTAACGAACTGGGGGGCTTCATGCCGCGTCGTGTGGATCAGCGCCTGCCCATTGCAGTACCGCCGCTGGAGTCGCATGCGCAATTCGCGCTCGAAGCTGATGGCAAGGAAATGTCCACCACCATGGCGCTGGTGCGCATGATGGGCGGTCTGCTGAAAGACGCCGCACTGGGCAAGCATGTGGTGCCTATCGTCGCTGATGAGGCGCGCACTTTTGGCATGGCCAATCTGTTCAAAACCGTCGGCATTTATTCGTCGCAGGGTCAGCTCTATCAACCGGAAGACATCGGCTCCATCCTGTACTACCGCGAAGCCAAAGACGGACAAATTCTGGAAGAAGGCATCACTGAAGCCGGTGCAATTTCTTCATGGACGGCAGCCGCCACCAGCTATGCCGTCCATGGTCTGCCTATGCTGCCCTTCTACATCTATTACTCGATGTTTGGTTTCCAGCGTATTGGCGATCTGATCTGGGCCGCAGCGGATCAACGCGCGCGCGGCTTCCTGATCGGCGCCACCTCGGGTCGCACCACGCTCGGCGGTGAAGGCTTGCAGCATCAGGATGGCAGCAGTCATCTGGTCTCGGCATCGATACCCAATTGTATTTCTTACGATCCGGCGTATGCGTATGAGCTGGCAGTGATCGTGGATGATGGCATGCAGCGCATGCTGCAGAAAAACGAAGATGTGTTTTATTACGTCACCGTCACCAACGAAAACGAAGCCCAGCCCAGCATGCCGAAAGATGCGCGCGAAGGTATCCTGCGCGGCATGCACTGCGTATCACCATCGAAGCAACCGGAAGTCCGCTTGCTCGGTGCAGGTCCTTTGTTGAAAGAAGCGATGGCCGCTGCAGATTTGCTGGAAGGGATTTTTTCGATAAAGACCGAAGTGTGGAGTGTCACCAGCTTCTCGGAACTGGCGCGTGATGGCATCGCCTGTGAGCGCAATCGCCGTCTGCAGCAATCGGATCATGAAGCCTGGGTCACCCAGAAACTCAAGGGCAGCCGAGCACCCGTGATCGCCGTATCGGATTACGTGCGCGCCGTGCCCGAGAGCATACGCGCTTGTGTGCCCGCACATTTTGTGACATTGGGCACGGATGGCTTCGGTCGCAGCGACACCCGTGCCAGCTTGCGTGATTTCTTTGAAGTCGATGCCAAATGGATTGCTTACACTGCGCTGGCTGAAGTTTATGCCGGCAAGAAAACGGCAGATGAAATGCGGGAGATTGCGGCGAAACTGGAGTTGGATCTGGATAAGCCTATTTCAACATCGGTTTGATGCATGGCTTGAATTAGCCTGATAAAAATTCCTCCACTTGCAATGGATCTGGCGCGGATTCACTGACCCTCTTGTCGGGCGTGGCATGGCGATGGCGCTGTGGACGATCCCCGAGTAGACCGTATGCGGTCTGCCCCCCGCTGCCTCCTCGCAACGCCGGCATGGCGGTTGGCAAGCCATTCGCCTATACATCGTTAACTAGGCGAACGCCGCCCTCAAAGCGAACAGCGTTTGCTGCCTCGACTAAGCGGCCGCGCCCGCATACCCACGCATCGCATCAGCATATAAACCACTGAAGCCATAGTACACGCTGGATCCATTTTCCCCTGGTCGATCCCGGCCATCAACGGAACTGACAGGTTTCAAAAAATACCAACCTTGGCACGTCGCAGATCGATTTCGTCCGGCAACTTATTTTTTAACACCCACCCCTTGCCCGAGGATAGATACAGGAATGCCAAAACCTTCTTCGACCAAAGACACTCATCGAAAATATGTATTGCTTGATAAGCCTATTTTTTCCAAACGTAAAGAAGAGTCAAAGTTTTTATTCAAGCGCGAAGAAAATCAATCTTATGCATTCGCTATAAAAAAATTCTTTTTAAAACCGCTGATGCGAACTGAAGCAAAAAAACAAATAGCCAATATTCTAAAATTGCCAATATTCAAAAATTCAGAAAGCGCTAAAGATTTATTAGAAAAAATAAATGCAAGCCCATTCTGGAAAGGCATCAAGACTGAAGAATTCTTAAAGGCATCCAGATCTGTTCTGGAGCGAGCTGCGCTCGACAAAAATGATGTGTTTTGCAAACCAGATAAGACGGCACCTGCCGCAAAACAGCACAATCTGCTGCGCGACCTTCTCGGCTCAGAATTTCCTGATCTATTGCGTGATTTTGATACATATCAAAGAGAATATAAAAACAATATCAGCCCAGATGAAAATGAAACCTATACCTCAGCCGACGAAAGCGAAGAAGATTTTTCATCATTTGAATCCGAGGAAGATGTCTTAGCAGACGAATCGAAAGAATGCGATTCATCCAATGTAGTCGAAGATGAAAATTTTATAGAACAGGCCACTATCGAGATCGACCGAGCGGCAGAAAAATATGAAGTGGCGAGTAGTAATGAAATTTTTGAAGCACCCTCCTTTCACAAAATCTCCCAAAAAGAGCTCAAAGAAAAAGAACTCATAAAACAAAATCAGCAGGAAAATCCTGAAAAAGCAAAGGAACAATTAAAAATTATTGAGGCGATTGAGCAGGACCAACTTGCAGAATTAATGAAAAATGAATCTGTCTCTATAATCAATGAATTTGAAAATCTAACAAAAGATATCAAACCAGATGAACTCAAAGAAATAATCAAATCCAAATTAGCAATAACATGCAATCCTGATGAAGAAGGAAATAAAAAAATATATGAAGGATTGGATGAACTAATTTCTCATGCAAATAATCTAAATGCGGAGTGCAGCCTCGAGGGTAACAAGAAAATACGTATTTTTATAAAAGCTATTGACCAGATTGAAAATCAAGCCCATGGATCGCTTGACTTGAAAATCTCCCAAAAAATAACAGAACTGTTCTCTTTTTATGCCGAAAAATATGAAGATGCAAAATTAAAAGGAAATCTTTTAGAGATCAATAAAGCCATGCATCCGGAATTAGAAAAGCCGGCAGCCACAGAAAAACAAAAGAAATTAGCGGAAGATATTCGCCGCAAACTAAAGCAAATTCGTGAATTCAATAACAATCCCAACGAATTAGAAGCATTCATTGATTATTTCAAAAACCCTACTAGCTCGTATGACTCTGAAAAAATATCCGACTACGACGCATTTCTGACAATATTTTATAAAAACATCAATCAACTTGATCGAGATACTCAAACACACTGCCTGAATGCAGCAGACCAACTTGAAGGTGAATTGCAAATTGACTGGGGAACTGACTTCGAGGCTTTTGACGATGCGGAGATGGAAATCCAAAGGCCAGAGGTCTTCGACTTAGTGAATGCCTTGAAAGAATACGATGCACCGTCATCATCGCTTTTGAGCTTTTTTAATTATTTAAAGGATGGAAAATCAACAATCAATTCAGAGTCTTACTGGAAATTATTGCAGTTCGCAGTAAACCAGAATTCGGCGATGCAAACGATCCTGCCGCTTGATCAAATTGATTTTTTCAAGGCATTCGTAAAAAATTTGATGTCCGATTTACGTGAATACGCTGTCAGAAAAAATATCAACAAACCGGCAAATACGACTGGCCAGTAAACATTGGTAATTCGCGCGCATCCGGGAGTTGCCAACGGCCGTGCCGGCAATGACAACTCGCCATTGTTTCACCAGACAATGCGTACCGATGCGCGCTGACCGATATTCGTTTAGATGGTTAAGACGACTTGGCCCCAAACACCTGCTCCATCTCCCGCCGGAATTTCACGGCCGTTGAACTCGCATCAAACGCGACATCGCTCCAACTGACCGCCTGACCCGCCTTGACTGGCTTGATCAGTTTCACGCCGTGGGCAAGACCGAGTGGCAAACCGCCGAGTGCAATCGACTCGCTGGCCGGGAACAGCTTGCCGTACACAGTGAAACCTCCCTCGCCATCCAGCACCTCGCCAGCGGCCAGATCACGCTTGGCGGTGGCCACGACATCCCCATGCCAACAAATGGGTGCGCCGGTAGATTCACCGCGCACACCGATCGACGCCACTGTAATACCCAGCTCCAGACCAATCAGGTGATACGGCTTGTACATCGCCGAGTATTGACCGCTAGGATCCGTCACCAGGCCATACTCGCGGAAGCAGCGCGCCACGTACTCGCTGTCGGCCGCAAAGGTGACATACACACCCCAGCGCAAATCGCGGAATACCGGACGCGTGTCGCGCTCCAGACTGGAGATGACTTCGACCTGACCGCGCACGTCCAGAATGCCGCCATCGGATTTCGGTTTGAGTATGCGCGCCAGATCATCGACACCGACCGCAGGAAAACGCAAACCGCTCGGTGCAGAGAGTCCGGTGGCGTTGGCGACAGAAGCCATTTCAATCGCACTTTTGGTGCCATCCAGGAAGCTGTTGAACATCTGCGCGTTCATGCCGCCTTTGGCAGCGTCTTCGGCAGTCAGACCATAGTGCTGCCAGACAGTGTCCGGCGTGGAGCTGTGATAGCTCGACAAATACTTGGTGCCCTTGCCTGCAGCGACCACCGAGAAACCAGCGGCACGCGCCCAGTCGACCATTTCGCAAATCAAAGCGGGCTGATCGCCATAAGCGAGCGAATACACGATACCCGCCTCGTCGGCGCGCTTCTTGAGCAGCGGACCGGCGAGTGCATCGGCTTCCACGTTGACCATCACGATGTGTTTGCGATGCTCGCAGCAAGCCAGTACGTGCGCGATGCCGATGGCAGGGTTACCCGTGGCATCGATGATGATGTCGATATGCGGCGATTTGATCAGCGCCATGCCGTCATCAATGATGGCAGTGGTTCCTTGCTTTGCCGCTGACTCGAGTGAGGTCGCCGTGAAGCTGTCCTCTTTCCAGCCCACATTGCGCAAAGCCGCTTTGGCGCGATCAGGCGAGAGGTCGGCAATGCCAACCATGTGGATGCCGGGCGTGCGCGGCACCTGCGACAGGTACATCGAGCCGAACTTGCCCGCGCCGATCATGCCAACGCGCACAGGTTGACCGTCTGCAGCGCGCTGCTGCAGTTTTGCGAAAAGATTCATCGATATCCCCGGACTCAGGCAGCCATGCCGTCGGGCATGCCGTGCTGCTCGCTGACCGGCGTGCCGTCTTTCCAAGGCAGATCGACCGGATAGGATTTAACCAAGCAATCATCAGGCAAGCACTCGATCGGCGCGAAGTCGCGATGCGCGATATAGCCGGGGCGCTTGAACCGGCGAATGTGATTCGACACTGCGCACAGGCTCAGGTAGACCGTCACGCGATTCCAGGGCGACAAGTTGGGCGCAGAGCCATGGACCAGGCAGCCGTGGAAAAGCAGCATGGAACCGGCCGGACCTTTGGGTGCCACGATGCCACCCTTGTCGACCAGCGTGCGGATGTTGTCGTTGCTGATGGTCCACAGTGGATAGCTGGTGGTCGAGGTATCGTGACCGGCTTCGAGTGCACCCATCTTGTGGCTGCCGGGGATGAACATCAGCGGGCCATTGAACTCATTGACCTCGTCAAGGAAGATCGCCACATTCATCGCGCGCGCTTCCGGCATCTGATCATCATTGAGCCAGGTACCATAATCCTGATGCCACTGCCAGATATCGCCATCAAAGGCCATTTTGCCGTTGACCTTGAACTGGTGCATGTAAAGCTTCTCGTTGAACAATTGCTCGACCGGCTTGACCATACGCGGATGACGCGCCAGGCGGGCAAAGGGCTCGCTATACA
>Ga0315909_10007863_pt1 | contig 11802 bp, 10 predicted proteins | sample LakEriMetagenome_11_FD_203527 | JGI IMG/M metagenome (GOLD analysis project Ga0315909, IMG submission 203527) | Freshwater fungal communities from buoy surface, Lake Erie, Ohio, United States - Buoy 2 MA125 | ecosystem: Environmental > Aquatic > Freshwater > Lake | place: USA: Lake Erie, Ohio...
GATTTGGGCTTGGGCAAGTGGTTCACGCTGCTGCTGCTGACTTTTGGCCTGCACCACGTTTGGCTCTTTCTCTGGGCCAGCCACGACGGGCACGTTTGGTCCTTGGTCCTTTTGCGAAGCCTTATCAATATTGTGGTCAGTGGATCCTTAGCCACGGCCATTGGATGGTTCTATCCTAAGTCGTCTCAAGGATGATTCGAAGTCGGATTCTTATTATCGGGGTAATCGCGGTCTTTGCCGTCTTTGCCCTTCGACTGATCAACATTCAGCTCATTGACAAGCGCTACACCCTCGATGCGGCCAACAATGCCCAGAGAATTGAGAAGATTTATGCTCCGAGGGGCATAATGCGCGACCGCAACGGAGTCGTTTTGGCTACCAACCAAATTGCCTACGACGTCGAGGTTATATCGAGCAGACTTACTAACCTCGACACCGCAAGGCTGGCCGAGGTGCTGCAGGAGCCCCTGAGCAGCGTGCGCAAGCAGCTCAAGAAGGCGCGCATTCAGGCACCCTACCGGCCCTATGCAATCCTCAGGGGGCTGATGATCAAGGATTACGCGGCCCTCCAAGAGAAGGTCAGCATTTTTGAAGGCGTTTCTATGCGCAAGCGCACCTTCAGAAAGTACCCCCAGGCCTACGGCGGCAACGTTATGGGCTATGTTGGCGAGGTCAACGACTACGTGATGAAGAGCCACCCCGAATACGACCTGGGGGACTACCTCGGGATTTCGGGCATTGAATCGTCTTATGAAGAGGAGCTTCGCGGTGTAAGCGGACGCAAGTACATCGTAGTGGACAACCGCAACCGCGACGTGGGCTCCTTTGCCAACGGAGAATACGACATGCAGCCCGTGATGGGAGCAGAGTTAACCTTGACGATAGACGCCAAACTTCAGGCCCTTGGAGAGGAGCTAATGCGGGGCAAGCGGGGGAGCATTGTAGCCATCGAACCCAGTACGGGCGAAATTCTAGCCCTTATCTCGGCGCCGAGCTACGACCCCAATGCTCTAGTTGGCCGCTACCGTTCTCGAAACTATACGGTGCTTTACCGCGATTCCGTCAATAAACCCCTCTACGATCGAGCCATTCTTGCCGAATATCCGCCAGGGTCTCCCTTTAAAATTTTGAATGCCTTAATCGGCCTGCAGGAGGGTGTGGTGACCAACGAAACCCAGTACACCTGCATCGACGGTTTTCACTTTGGCTCTTTGCACGTGGGCTGCCACTGCAAGGCTGGTACGCTTGATTTAAGGGGGTCCATAAGCAAGAGCTGCAACAACTACCACTGCCAAATTTTGAAAAAAGTCCTTGAAAAATACCCGAGCGCGAGCCAGGGAATTGATTCATGGCACCGGCACATTAAGAGCTTCGGACTGGGCGACTACTTGGGGGTTGACCTGCCAACGGGCCGCAAGGGCTTTGTGCCCGACGGAAGCTACTTCAACAAGGTCTACCAAAGCGACCGATGGAAGGCTCCTACGGTGATTTCTTTGGCCATTGGGCAAGGAGAGCTCGCCGTGACCCCCATACAGCTGGCCAATATGGTGGCAGCGGTAGCCAATCGAGGCTGGTGGATTCGTCCGCATGTGGTGCGGGCCATCGACCAAAAAGCCATTAGCGACGAGCAGTACACCAAGGTCAATAAAACCACCATTGATCCCCAGTACTTTGAAGTGATCATCGGAGGCATGAATGATGTTTTTGAGTCAGGCACCGCAAGGGCCTCGAGGCTGGAGGGTCTGATGATGGCTGGCAAAACCGGGACCGCGCAAAATCCGCACGGGCAAGACCACTCTATTTTTACCTCCTTTGCCCCCTTGAATAAACCCAAAATAGCCATCGCCATCATCGTCGAGAACGGCTACTGGGGATCCCGTTGGGCCGCGCCCATTGCAAGCCTCATGATGGAGTCCTACCTGCACGACTCCATTTCAAGACCGGATCTTTACCGCCGAATGGTCGAAGGCAGCCTGACGGGCGAGTACCGAGTAAATTCCGTGCAAACTGCACTGCCGCCCTACTGATGAACCGCACTAACGCAACTCCCCTAGTTGGCAAACTCGACCTGATCAGCGTCGGCCTCGTGGTGTTCTTGGTCGTGTTCGGATGGCTCAATATTTTGGCCACGGTCACACCGGTTGGCGATGAATTTCAGTGGAGCTGGGACCACGAAGCCGGCAAACAGCTGCAGTTTATTGGTCTTGCAAGCTTTCTCATTCTAATCGTGCTCTTGGCAGACGCGCGCCTGTTTGAATTTTTAGCCTGGGCCGTCTACGGTTTAAGCCTGATACTCTTGGTCGCCGTATTGTTTTTTGGTGTGGAACGCGGCGGCAACAAATCCTGGCTCAACCTTGGTTCTTTTGGCCTGCAGCCCTCGGAATTTGCTAAACTAGGCACCGCATTAATGGTTGCCCGCATTCTAGGGCGCGGCGGTTCTACCATGGAAACCTGGCGCGGACGACTCCTGCCCATGATTGTTGTAGCAGTACCAATGGCCCTCATTCTTTTGCAGCCAGACGCCGGGTCGGCACTGGTTTTTGGCTCCTTCCTTCTGCTGTTCTACTTCGCGGGAATGCCCTCCTACTACCTATTTGGAAGCATTGGAATCGGCGTAGTATCGCTTTTAGCCTTAGCCCTGAGTCCTGAAACCATGCGCCTGCTCATTGGCTCCGTCGCGCTGCTTAGCCTTATTATTTCTCGCGCTCAAAAGCGGATGCCGCTCATTCGATTGCTCAAGCACCCCGCTATTTGGCTGGGAATTGCAGCCTTGGCATGGGCCAGTATAGTCAATCAAGTGTTTGAAAACGTGATGCAGCCCCACCAGCAAATCCGAATCAAACTACTGCTCGGTCAAGTAGACGACCCCAGCGCAGCAGGCTACCAAACGGCTCAATCGCTTATTGCCATTGGCTCCGGCGGACTTTTTGGCAAAGGCTACATGCAGGGAACCCAAACGCGCTTGAGGTTTGTTCCCGAGCAGACCACCGACTACATCTTTTGCACCGTAGGCGAAGAATGGGGCTTTATCGGATCCTTCCTGGTGCTTCTGGCCTTTGCAGGATTGATAATCAGGCTGACCTTGCTCGCACAGCGCCAAAAACACTCCTTTGGACTGTACTACGGGTTGGCCATTGCCAGTATTCTCTTGGTACACTTTGCCGTAAACGTCGGAATGACCCTAGGCCTCATGCCCGTAATCGGCATACCCCTGCCCTTCTTCAGCTACGGAGGATCTTCTCTTTGGGCCTTTAGCCTGATGGTTTTTGTGTTTCTGCGCTGGGATGCCTACCGATGGGAGAGCCTCTAGCCCCCCCTTTGGTTCCCAATCAATAGAACGCGCCGCGGTTGTCTACAACCTTAGCCGACTGCATTAGCGACTGCAGCAGCATACGCTGCGCATTGCTGCCCAATCGGTTGTTTTCTGCGGCTGCGTCAGCGGCCGTCATGGAACTCGGTGCATCAAATACGTTCACAAGCTTCACGCGGTAGGCTCCATTACTGCCCTCAATTACGCCCGACGTGAAGCCAACGGCATTGCCCGAGGCGATGCCCACAACCTTGGGTTCGCGACCGGTTGCTAGGTAGGGTGAGGCCAAGGTAGCAGAGGCATCAACCCACTGTGGCTTGGTCCGTGCCTTGAGGCGCTCGGCCAAAACTCGCACCTTGGCGCGATTCAGTGCCAGGGTTTTGAGGTCTTCCTTGACCGCTTCAAGCGACTTGTAGCCCTCCTCGTAGACCGCAGTAAGTTGCACCACGGTGTATGACTTATAGTTGTTGTTTACCACGCTTACTTCGCCCACTTCGCGCTCCTCGTTGAAGATCCAGCGAACCACCTCGCGGTTGTCGTTCATTCCCGGAACCGAAGCATCAATGGCTCGCACGTTCCGCGCGGGCACTAACGATACCCCCATCTTCATGGCGGCTTCCTCGGCCTTCATTCCGCCCTGCAAAAGCTTGGCCAATTCGCCGGCACGGGCATAAACGAGCTGCTCTGACTCTGGACTCACCATCACTCTGCGAACGACCTCAGCGAGTCGAATAGCCGGACGGCCTCCTTTTTGGCCCACTACCTGCACCACGTGAAATCCAAATTCGGTAGAGACCACGTCAATGCTTCCGTTGGACTTCTCAAAACAGAAGGACTCAAAAGCGGGCGTCATTTGCCCCGGCTGAAACCAACCCAAATCTCCATCGTTGGCTGCCGCCACGGCGTCGTTACTAAACTGCTTGCTCAATTCATTGAATGAACCGCCTGCCTTGACAAGACTAAGAATGCTGTCGGCTAAGCGCTCTGCCTCTTGGTAGCTGCGCGTGGCCTGAGAGCGCTCCGCGCCTGCAAAACCAATAAGAATATGCTTGGCACGAGCGGAATCCGGCAAAGAAGCGCGGCCCATTACCTTGGCAATGCGGTAGAGGTCGCCCTCTTGCACGGGTTCTGAAACAAAACCCGAGGGCTTGCCCTGAACAAAGGGCAGCAGCGTTGGGCTAATGGCCGACTCGGGGCGCAGGGTCATTGGCACAAAGACGTCCGTATTGGCTGCAGCAAAGGCGCTGTCGTCAACAGACGCGGCAAAATCAATTGCAATTTTTTGCAGTTCTTCGCGCGTTTTAGCAAGATCCTGGTCCGTAGGAACCAAGGCAAAGTCCGCAACAAGAGCATCCCTAAGCGGTGTGGTTATTTTGAAGTTCGACTTGTATTCCTCATAAAGCGCCTTGTAGTCTTCGTCGCTCGCAACAGCTAAACTGTCGGCTACCTCAGAAACCGACATGAAATCAACCTGCATCTGCAGCTGGCGGTTATTACGGGAGTTTTGAGCAATCTGAATACTCATTGGCATGCGCATACCCGCAGCCACAGCATCGTTAATCTTACTGCTCATCGTTTGGTTTTTAACATCCTTCTCGTAGGCGACCCAACTGTCCCACTGGGCGGCTGCCTCTGGAGAACTCTCGCGCTGATCGCGCAGGTTTTGAAGCGCACTTCGCAGCAGATCGGGACGAAATTGACCCGTATTGGGGTCCTGCAGTCCCTGCATTTCGCGAACGGACGGCGTCATTTCGATCACCCTGCCCAATTCTTCGGTCGTGACCACAAAGCCCAAATCCGCCATGGGCTCGATCAACAAGCGCTCATTGAGAATATTGTTCCAGACTAGCTCACTCAACTGAAGCGGCGTTGCCTGACCATACTGGGGGTTTTGGCGCAGTGCCTCAACTTCTTTGTTGAACTCGATGTAGGAAACCTTGGTTCCCTCGATGCGGCCCACGAGGTCGCGGTCGCCTTGAAAAAGCATACTCCCTGAGGTCATGAAGTCCGTAAGGACAAAGGCCACCAAAGAAAGTCCGATTACTGCAACAACAAGGCCAGAACGGCTGCGAATTGATTCAAAAAGTCCCATAACTACATATAAATAAGGTCGCGAATATACAACCGGTAAAGGGCTCCACGAAGCCCAAAAATTAGGCGTCCCAGCGCACCAGTACCTGCTTGACGCGCTGCACCTCCATGCCCTCTACCTCGAGGCGCCAGGGGCCAACCACCACCGAATCACCGGGTTCAGGGAGCTTGCCCGCCAAATCCGTAATCATGCCTCCCAGGGTGGTAAACCGCTCCGACTCGGGCAAATTCAGTTCGTATCGGTCGTTGAGGTAGTCCACCTGAAGCCGTCCGTCGAGGCGAAATCTATTGGGAGCCAGAACGAGCTCTACCAGCGAATCCTGGTCGTGCTCGTCGTCGATTTCACCAAAAAGTTCTTCGATAATGTCCTCCAGGGTGACCATTCCCACCAGGTCTCCCAAATCGTCTACCACAAGGGCCATGCTGCGCTTTAGTTTGACAAGCTGTTGAAAGACATCCTGGGCATTCATAGCCTCTGGTACAAAGGACAGGGGCGTCAGCACTGATTTAAGGCTGCGCGGACTTTTAAACAACTCAAATTGATGTACGTAGGCAAAAGCATCGTCTAGGCTTTCGCGGTACACGAGCAGTCGGCTAAAACCACTTTCTACAAATTTTTGCTTTAAATCTTCTAAGTCAATGCTCTCGGGTACGGCCACCAATTCGGGGCGCGGAACCATGCAGGACCGCACCTTCACCTCGGCAAAATCCAAGGCATTGCGAAAAAGCTCTACCTCGGGGTCTTGCTCCTCTTTTTGGCTGGCCTCGTCCACGAGGTTGTTGAGGTCTGCAAGACCAAAAATCCGAGCCCGACCACTCAACACGGGTTCGGTGCCCAGCTTCTTTATTATGGCGGAATTGAGCTTTGAAATCACAAAAGAAATAGGCCAGAAAAACACAAAAAAGACCAAGGCCGGCAAGGCTCCCCATACTAATGCGCGATTGGCCTGCTCCCGAAACAGGGCCTTTGGAATGTACTCGGCGATAAACAAAACAAAGACGGTTGAAATCAAGGTCTCGACCAAAAGAGCCGCAGGCAAACTCATGTGGGGGGAAAAAAACGGATGCATCAAATTCGCAGATTGCGCACCAACCAGCACCAAGGCAAGGGTGTTCCCCACCAGTAAAGTCACCAAAAACTGCTGGGGATGCTCCACCCAACGGGCTACCCAAAATGGAACAGCCTTGCGCTTAAGGTCGATCTCGAGCTGAAGTCGGTTGGCCGTCAGAAAGGCAATCTCGGTTCCCGAGAAAAATGCCGAAGCCGCAAGCGAAAAAACGAGAATCAGTGCAGACTCCATCATGACTCAGATTCCTTGGAGGATTTGATGCGTTGGCTCCGCCTCCAAAGGGCCATTGCAATCGAAAGGACCACAAATCCCGCAAAAAGCAGGGACCGAGCGGCATCAGAATTCCGCAGGGACCAGGCGGCCTCTGCAGACAGAACTGCCGTAAAGTAGTAAATCCATTCGAGTACTCTCCAGCGCGTGGGTTTATTCATAATTTTTTTGTGGTCAATTGCTGTCAAACTGGCCCGACACCTCAAAGATGCTGTAGGTTGAGAGATCCTCCATGGCTTCAAAGCCAATTCCACTCAAAGTTTGACCGTCGTCGTTGATTTCAACCCAGCCAGTACCAAAGATTTTTCCGGTTTGTCGGTCCCATTCCAAGGATTCTGTTTTCAGGTATTTAGTGCTTCCCTTGCTCACGAGAACCGAACCCGAAAGGACCCAGACCTGGTCTTTAAGGTTGCGAACCACGCGGTCTGCACGAAGCCTGGTGCCCGTGGGCTTGCTCCGAAGCAGCTGCACAGCGGTCACGTCTCCGCTAAAAACTTCGCTTTGAGCCCTGCCGTCGAGACGCTCCTCCTCGAGCTTCAAGGCCTTCAGGGACCAATGAAAGTCCGAGGTATCCGAATAGACGACCGAAATTCCGTACTGAGTCGAGCTTGGGCCCTGAGGCGCTCGATGAATCCTCTGCACGTCTTGGCTATCGTTTCGGCAGGAGACCAAAGCGAAGACCGAAGCCCACAGTATTGCCTGGTTAAAAGCGAACAACTACGCGCTCGTTAATCCAGCATCCGACGGTGTAGGAATCACCTTCTTTGTAGTTAAACTGAAAGGCAATCGACTTGTCGGGAACATTTTTGCGGAAGGATGCCGCCATAGACTCTGCCCGAGCCGAGAGGTCTGGCTGCACCGAAGCCGCACGGTTTGCCATGTTGATGGCTGCCCAATACACGGCATTCTTCTCAAAGGCATTGCTGCCGCAGCTGCCTGCCGCCTGTCCGTAGATAGCGGCTAAGAAGAGGTAGGGATCTCCCGACTCGGGGTTAGCACGAGCCGACTCCAAGCAGGCTCTTTTGGCTTCAGCGAGCTGGCCTTGCTTCTCGGCGATTTGCGCGAGCTTCATCCAGTCCTTGGCCTTCTTTTTGGGGTCAACCTCCTGGCGAATGGCGTCGTCGAAATACTTCTTAGAATCGGCATAGAGACCATTCTTAACACTCAATTGGCCCATTGAACGAGCAGCTTGGGCACTTGGGTCTAAAATATAGAGCGCGGACGCAGCCTTGATGTACATCGGATTGTCGGTGCAGTCCGTGGTTCCATCAACACCTGGACGATCCTTGGAAAGCATCTTCAGCGCGCGGACCAACCAATTCTTATCGTTGGTGTGGCTAGCAAAGGTGGAATCGTTGTAAATGAGGGTGAGCCGCTCGCAGGTTAACAGTGGGGCAATGCCCTTCTCAATATTCGCAATCAACTTCTCAGACTGGTCTAGCAACTTTCTGTTGACCTCTAGGTTGCGCTTTTCACGCTCGGTAATGGTGCCAAGAGTATCCTTCTCCACCAAGGAAGAAATCAACACATTGCGCTCATTAGACTGCAGCTCAATGGCTTCAGAAACATCGTTAAAGCCCTCTACCAAGCCAACGGAATTGAGTTTCTCGTCTTTATACAGCTTGATGACCACATTGAAGTAGTTATTGAGGTAGGCCGGTTGCAATGCCCTAGGGTCCAGCGCAAAGACTTCTTTATACATAGCGTAGGCTTCTGATGCCTTATCGGGGTAGTAGGTCCAAAAGTTGTCGGCCTTTTGCGCATTGACCTCGGCCTCTTTGCCGGGGAAGTAGGCGTTGCGCTGGTCGAAGGTGCTAAGCAAAAGGCGGATTAACGCCTCGCGCTGCACCGGATCGGTAGTCTCTTTGATTTTGGCGTCGAGGATCTTAGGGGCAAAACGATAAATTACCTCGCTTGCCTTGGGGCATGTTTCGTACACCGTCTTCCAAGGCTCGTAGGCCTCAGAGTAGGCTTTGCTGTTGTACAGAGACCCAAACGTGTTGAATTTCTCAAAACATACAGTGGAATCGGTTGCGCTGCTGCCCCAATTGGATTGAGCCATGGAGGCAAACGAAACACCTAAGGACAGAACTACTGCTAAAATTCTCTTCATAACACTAACGAAATTTTGCTTTCATAAACCACTGATCGTTCAAGGTGAGGCCAACGGTGCCGCGAAGGTATTGCTCCCGCACCAAGCCGTTGGTTACCGAACCGTTAACTCCAAAATTGAGGCCAAAGTGAAGAGTTGACACTTTGACGTCGCCTGGAATGAAGCTTCGCCCCCCCACCGGCATGGCTAAACCAATGTTGCCACTCCAGCCTTTGAGCTCTGTGTCGTTGACATAGAGGCCATAGCGGTCGCTGCGAAACGAGGCCACATACTGAACCTGACTGAAATAAGAAGTGAGCTTTCGGGCGGAATACAGCAGTGTGGGAACCGCGCTTGCTTGCACAATAAAGGTCTGGGATGAACCCTGGTAGCTCCCCGAAGTGCTTTGGTTAAAGTCGCGGTGATCACCCACCTTAGTTTGCTCCAGGTGTCCGCTCAAAGACCAGGCAGGGAGCAAGGCATTTTTGCGGTTCGAAGCCCAGCGCAAGCCTATGGCCTGTCGGCCGCCCATGGCCACAGAACCCAGCACCCCGTTGAGGGCTGTGATGGTATCCAGAGGCAATTCGCCGCCCTCGCTGTTGGTCTTAAAACTGTACCAATTGTAGTTTTGAATCGCCGACAACTCAACCCTGGGTTCGTACTGAATCCCGGCAATTAGCTCATTCATCCCTATCGGGAGGATTAACTGACCACCAGCACTCCAGCGCCAGTCGCTTACCAAAACCCGCTCCACCTTGCCTGCGTAGTCAAACCTCGGATCCAAAAAATATACTTTAGTACTGCGGTCAGCCGAGCCAAAGAGGTAGCGTGCCGTTGCACCCACCGATACATACTTAATCGGAGACCATGCCCAGGTAATCGCGGATGCGTTGACTCCGCCACGGCCAGTGTAGCGCTGAATCCAATCTCCAAAGGCAGAGTCCTTGCCCGACTGCTGAAAATCGTAGCCCACTGCGCTGTAAGGCCTTAGAGAGGCGGCTAGCGCCATGCCTTTGCCCAATGGCACTGCAATGCCAAAAGAATTGAAACCACCGGTGCGGTTATCAACCGTATTGCTGCCGTCGTTTTGACGAACCATAGACCATTGTCCGCCAAAATCCAAGGTGGTGTACTTTATGCCAGAAAGGGCCGCGGGCTGGTCGGGGTTAATGTACCAAGGGGAGCGATCGGCTGCACTGGCTCCACCCAAAAACTGCTGGTAGGCATTGGCTTGGGGCAGGGCCCAACCCGATCCAAACAGCGAGTAGGGACTCACCGACTGCTGCTGCGAGAGCATGGCCTGCGAGGCGATTAGGGCAATAGATGCTAGAGTAGTGCGGGCGCTCATTCAATTTTGCGACATCGCCCAAAGTCCGAGGGCGGTCCAATTTTCGTTGGCAAAGATGCCCTTTTTCAGGTGATTGACAAAAGATGGGGCGTCACCTCCGTGAATAATTACGATTAAATCGCTGTTAATTGCAGAAAACCGCTCTACTTCGGCGTCGATTTCGTCAATCATTCCCTGAAATGCTCCGCGCATCATGCTCTGGGCGCTGCTCGAAGTGCGGGGGTCAGAAGGGGTCCAATCTGCGGGCGAGGTCAGGTCGTCGGTGGGCAGCGCGGGCAAGCTTCGGGTGTAGTGGTGCATTGCCTTGAGGCGGACCGCCCAACCCGGAGCGATGGCTCCGCCCTGAAAAACTCCGTCTTGGTTCAAGTAGCTGTAGGTAAGGCAGGTTCCCAGCGAAACCATCAAAATTGCAGACCGAGGATGGCGGTGAATCGCTCCCCGCAGGGAGGCCAGGCGATCCAGGCCAATTTGGGCGGAATACTCGAGGTCAAAACCCCAGTTGGACGCGGCCGAAACCTGTTGACCAATGGGCCAAGTGCGGGCTGAAGAATCGGCAATCCAAATGGAATCGGATTGTTGTTTGAGCCAATTTAGGCAGTCTTCATAGGCTGCTGCGGGCCAGGTTTTGAGGCCATCTACCGAGCCGGAGTCGTGAAATACGACCACTTTTATCAGGGTATTACCCGCGTCTACTGCAATCATTTTGGTTTTTCAAAGGTAGTTCGTCTTTTTGCCCTAAATTTGCACTCCGATTTTGGTTCGGTAGCTCAGTTGGTAGAGCAATGGACTGAAAATCCATGTGTCGACGGTTCGATTCCGCCCCGAACCACAAAATCGCAAGGCCCTGCAGTTTTACTGCGGGGCTTTTTTGTTCTTGATACTCGCAAAAGAGTCCATGGCCCCGGCACGAGAATTACCTTTGCCCTGTGGTTACTCATTTAAAATGCTTGCAGTGCGAAGAATGGGGCGACAACGCAGAGCAATGCAATGCCTGCGGGAGTCCGCGCTTGGTGCATAGCGTTTTTGCCAACCAGAGCAATCCCGAACGACTAAAAGCCTTTACAATGCCCATGATGGAATGGAACAAGGACCCTCAAATTGCTTCTTGGAAGCGAGGCCTTATTAATGCCGGCAAAATGGCGCATTGGGCCGTTCTTGCTGTAGGAGGAGCACTCGCATGGATGGCCTATTGGGTCGCCGTTTAAACGGGGTAAGCCTGGCGGCCTTGGCCGCATTTAGCCTTCACCAGGCAGCCCAAGCCTTGGGCTTCTACGTTCTGTTGCTCGATTCTTACTTGGATCCGCTCTGTACGGTTCCGGTTGTTTTGGGTCTTCCCAGCATGCTGGCACGACGAATTTGGCCCAGGCTCGTACTGAGTTGGGGGTCGGTAGCCCTCTTTACCCTTGCCGTGTCGCTGGCCTTTGAATGGTGGATTCCGTCTTTTGACGCGCGATTTACCCGCGATCCATGGGATGCGCTGGCCTACGCTCTGGGAGCAGCAATCTGGCGGATGGCTGAACCGCAAAGCCAATAAGGGGTTACTTTTGCGGTATTCTTTTACAATGAAGCGCATTAACCTCCAAATCCGCGGCTTTTCAAAGCTTAGCAAGTCCGCAAAAAT
>Ga0315909_10007864_pt1 | contig 11802 bp, 18 predicted proteins | sample LakEriMetagenome_11_FD_203527 | JGI IMG/M metagenome (GOLD analysis project Ga0315909, IMG submission 203527) | Freshwater fungal communities from buoy surface, Lake Erie, Ohio, United States - Buoy 2 MA125 | ecosystem: Environmental > Aquatic > Freshwater > Lake | place: USA: Lake Erie, Ohio...
TTGACCTTACTTTTATGAATTGTAGTGAAACATCCGTATGGGTCAAAACAGGTGATGTATTCGCTTCTGACGTAGAGAAAAGTGTATTCTCCGCGCTCTCGTGTCACCTTAAATTTAGAACCTGGCTTAAGAAACCTAATTCCGTCAATTTTTAGGCTCGAGAGCGCGTCTTCTGGGATTTCACCAGAGAAGTACCTTTTTATGTCGTATTTGTCGCGCTCTCTTGCCATGTGCTCCCTCTCCATAGAGCATAGAGTACTTTTTAAGAAATAAAACTCAATTTTTCGCGCTCTCGCTCCCTAAGACTTCTTACTGCGCTTAGACTTAGGTAGGGATTTCTTTGTCTTCTTTGTTGGCTTTTTCTCTGCCACCTTCTGCTCCTGCTCTACTGGCGCTGGAGCGTCTACCGAGAATACAACAAGTGATGCCTCTGCTGTGACTGGTTCAGAGGTTACTGTGAAGGTTTCGGTGGTGGTTGGGGAGATTTGCTCTAAATCAATGTAGTAAAGGTTCTCTGGGATGGAAATTAGAGTTCCTGTGCCAGTATCGTAAGACTTCCCATCATCATGGGTAACTACTCCGTCTTTAATAGTGCTTACGCTTACTACTTCTTTCTCTTCTTTTGTCTTTTCGTCAACGTATGTGTATTTATTGGTAATTGTAAAAGTGTTTGCTGGCTCCGAGTAAGTGACATTATTTCCATGCCATCCAGCAACGTTTCCTGTCTCGGAAGGCGTAGTTTGCATAACAATACTGCTTCCTGAGGGGCATCCCATATATGGGTCTGGCATCTTTCCGCCATTCCCAAACGGGTCTGGTGTATTGGCAACAATTACTCCGCAAACATGTCCGTCTGGGTGAACAACTGCATAACCATTGGGGTTAGCAAAAGCAACAGTAGAAAAGAATAAAGAAAAGATTGCAAGAATGGGTGTAGAGAGAAGTACTTTCTTTGTCATATGTCCTCCGTCATTTGGGTAATTTGAGGGTAGTACATAGATAACAAAAAATCAAATTTTCGCGCTCTCGCTCCGAAATTGGACATATCGGACGTGGGGAGAGATGGCTCTTATTTCTCTTTGATTCTGGCTATGAGGTTGGTTGTGCTGTAGTCGTGTTTTCTGCTGTTGTAGTATATATCGATTCCCTTTTCTTCGCAATACTGCTTACCTGTGAAGTCCTTGCCAACATAATCTTCTCCGACAATTCTGACATCTATTGGCATCTCTCGTAGAAGATACATCAGATCTTCTTCCGTGCTATAGACAACAATTCTATCTACATACTTAACAGCTTCTAGTTGAATCTTTCTCTCTTCCAACGTTTGAACTGGACTTCTCTTTGTTGACCTGTCAATTGACGGGTCTGTCTGGAGACCAACAATTAAATAGTCGCAAACGGACTTCGCTTCTTGGAGCATAAGAATATGACCAGCGTGAAGTAAGTCAAAAGCAGAGCATGTAAATCCAATAACTTTGCGTTTCATAGTTTACGTTCCTATCGTCTTTTTCTTAATAGGTCGATGACAGACTTTTTATCAATAACTGAGTCCCCCTGATTTACTCCTTCAGCAGTAAAACTCTCTAAAAGTTCGACATCTTTAACAACATCCTCCAAAATGGAGCGCCGTGCTGCCCAGTAAATCTCTTCATCAACAGGTATTTCCACGCAGGTGCAGGAGTTCTCTAACTCATCGCATTGATAACATCTGTACGTCATCTGACCCCCTAGCAACAGAAAATAACTCACTTTTGACATAAGAAATAAGTTCTACAAAAACTTTACCCATTTTCGGGTATTTATCGAGCATTTCTTTTGGAGGAAAAATCATTGTTTGATTGATGTCTTGCGCTATATATTCGCGAAGAAACCTTTCATATCTTTCCATGCAATCGGGACATAGTCTTTCAAAGCAACAGGGATTAGCCATTGATATCTTCCTTAAGAGCGCTCTCTAGCAATTTCAGCTGCTCTTTGTAGTCCCTCTATTTTTGAGCGAACCCTTAAACTCATTTTCTTTAGGTTGGGCTCTTTTTCAAGAATTTCTTCCACCTCTGATTCAATCTCTTTAGCAATTAAGTCACGCATATAACCGATAAGCCAGGTCATATCTTTATCGTCGCTAGCATCACTATTTTGAGTTACCTGTGGTTCTTGTTCTGACATATATCCTCCTTGCGTATGTGAAACATCCTACTACATAAAGTTCAAAACTCGATTTTTCGCGCTCTCGCTCCGTAAAGAAAAGAGGGCGAAGAGGGGGGTAGGTTTGTGTGTGGGTGGGTGGTGTGTAGGGCTAGAAAGTGAAGTCTTTGTAAAGGTTGACAATATCCATACTATCGTGTTCTCCTTTTGTCTTTTCTTGAGCGTTGAAAGTTATGTGGGGAACTATAAGTCTTTCATAAAGAAAACATTTTGCATTGTTTCTTTCTCTATGTATTTTTGATATAATATATTCGTCATCAATTGATTTTCCATCACTTAATATATCTACAAAATATTTAAGAAATTCAAATTTAAACCCTATAAAATTTATAGAAGTTTGTATGTTAAGAGGAAGTTCTTCGACTCTTGAATTTGTATGAGCTATTGTTTTTATTTTTTCATATTTTTCTACAAAAAAATTATGTAACTTTTCTGCATTATCATAGTATGCCCATAATTCGTGAGGAGAAAAACTAAAAGTTTCATCAAAATAATTATACTTTTTTTGTAAAAAATAACAAGAAGAGTTGTTTATAACATTAGCAGACAAGTAGTTTTTACTTTCTAGTTTTTTTATTTCTTCTATAAAACCAGAAAGTTCATTACAATCAAATCCAGCGACATCGTCATCTACTTTTATAAAAATACAATCTGAATAGATTTCATACTCTTGTTCGTAGTAGTATTTGTATGAAGCACTCCAATGTTTTGATTTATTTTCCACATCTCTCGACTTTATTTTTATTTTCTCTTTTTCTCTTTCAGAGTAATATTCGTTTAACCAATCTTTATCAGTACGCTGTTTAGCAAAGTCCCAGACATGCCATTCATCAATTAGAGAATTATTTAGTGCTTCTTGAACACTTTTTTCTAACATAAACATTCTATCTTTTCTTCCAGCAAAAGTAAAAAGTATAACTCTCATAAGTCAACAATTCCGTATGTTTTTATTGAAACGTGCTTACCATTTTCTGAATATTTAAGAATTGATTCATACTTTTTTCTTATATTTTCTAATTCTGTTTTTGGTCTAACTAGAAATCTAGAATAATCTGTCCCTGGTTGCTTTGTGTGATTGGCTGTAGAATAATCAATTATTGCTATTTTATCTTCTGGATAACCCAAAAGAGCTGGCCAAAGAAAATCTAATCCCCAGGCGGAAACGGACTCCTCAAAAGTAGGATATAAAACTAATAGTTTTTCTAAACTAAAACAAGGAGCCATTACTTCTACAAAGTTAGTGTATCTAAGTTTTTTCCCTGGCTGTGGTCTAGTTATAGAATAAGAATTAAAGCCCTCTATGGCAGGTTGAGAAAGCCACAGATCAAACTCTTTCATAGTTTTAAAAAGATTGTTTATGTTTTCAGAACTTGAAGCTACATCGTCATCTGGAGCCCAGATATATTCATACTTTTTAAATATGTCTTTATGCTCCTCTATAAAATCTTTTAAAAGAATAAACTTTGATGGGCTTTTCTTTTGATAAAAGTACTTGACTTCGCTTTCATATTTTTCTGCTATTTCTGGATTATCTCCAAAATAAACTAGCATAATATCGTAACTTTTTTTACCTTTTAGCCAAGTATTATGTACAGAGCCGTCCCCCACGGCAGAGAAGACTAAGTTCTTTGGCACTTCAACCACTCCTCCGTAAAGTTCAAAGCAGACTCTATGACTTGGTGCATATCATAATATTTGTATTCCGCGAGTCTACCACCAAAGAATATGTTTCTTTCTTTAGAAGCAAATTCTTTATATTTTAAATATTTATCCTGATTTTCTTTGTCATTAATGGGGTAGTATGGCTCTAATGACTTTTCCCAAGCAATAGGGTATTCTTTAGTTATAATTGTTTTACTTGAATTGCTATTTTCAAAGTGCTTATGCTCTATTATCCTAGTAAACGGGACTTCTTCGTCTGTATAGTTGACAACTGAATGCCCTTGGTAGTTTTCTATGTCAAGAGTTTGGTGTTCAAAATGTAGTGGTCTATACTCTAAATCCCCGTGCTCATAGTTATAAAACTTATCTATTTGACCTGTGTAAATAATGTTTTTTGCAATATTTTCATATTTATCTCTTTTTGCAAAAAAATCAGACTCCAGTTCAACTTCAATACCATCTAAAAGTTTTTCAAATATTTCTGTATATCCGTTTTCTGGTATTCCTTGATACTTGTCAAAAAAATAATTATTGTCAAAAATATAACGCACTGGTAGTCTTTTAATAATAAAAGCTGGCAAGTCTTTAGGATCTTTCATCCACTGCTTTTTTGTATACCCTTTAATGAGTTTTTCATATATTTCCGAACCAACAACTGAAAGAGCCTGTTCTTCCATATTTGTTGGTTCTCCGTAAAACTTTTGACTTTCTATTATTTTCTTTGCTTCTTCAGGGGTGTTTACTCCCCAAAGCTGATTAAAAGTCCACATATTAAATGGAAGCGAGTATATTTTATTTTTATAGTTTGCTACTACATGGTGCCTATAGTTATTGAAAGACACAAACTGATTAATATATTTCCACACTTTTTCATTAGATGTGTGGAATATATGAGCTCCGTAAGGGCTAAAATTTATATTTTCAATTTTTTCTGTGTAGCAGTTGCCACCTATATGATTTCTTTTTTCTATAACAAAACATTTGTAACCAGCATCTGTTAATTGTCTAGCGCAAACTGACCCGTAAAATCCTGAGCCAACTATAAGAAAGTCATAACTTTTATTTGTCATGTCTATTCTTTTATCATTAACCAATGAGCATTTCCTCGCCCACTACCTTCTACAACTGGCTCTTTCCCTATTTCTTTCGAAAAAATGGTTGCATCATTTCTTACCGCTTCCCAATCCCAGTCGTCCCCAATAAGAACTCCTCCTGGTGCAAGTAATTCCCAAGCAGTTTTTATTTCTAGATATGTTTCTCCCTGTTCATGTGCTGCATCTAGATAAATAACTTGTGGTCTTTCAGATATTCTTTTTTGTTTATAGAGTCTTAACAAAAGCTTCATTCCGACTAACCCGGTGGTAGGGATTGGAAAAATTATGTCATGATTATTAGAGTCTTTTACGTTTGCAAGAAATCTTTTTCTTATAGTAGGAAATCCTTCTTCTAAATTAAGGAATCTCCATTCGTTTTTTGCATGGAGATTGTGTTCCCAGTCCCACATGTTTACATCTCCTACGAATGGGTCAATGCATACTATGTTTGTGTTCATATTTTTTCTTTTTATAACATTAGCTGTTTTGATAGCCGATCCACCTGTCATAGACCCCACTTCAAGCCAAAAAGTTGGATTATGATAATTTAACACATTTTCTATAAAAGATTCATTTATATTTGTATGTGGGTACCCATAATCAATATATCTGCTATCAATATTAAAATATGGATCTTGATAGCATGTTAAATTTGATTTTAGTTCCTCAATTATCATTTAGTTTACCTGCTTCTCTGAGTACTGTATAAATATATTTTTTTAAAAAATCAACTCCGCGATAGTTCAGATGTATGCCGTCTATAGTGTACCTGTCTTCTATCTCGTCTCCTGATTTCGACAAGATGTTGTGACATGGCATTCCAACTATGTTATTTTTGTACTTACTAAAATTATTAAATAAATAGTCTCCAGTAAAATTTACAGTATTTGATATAATATTAAAATCAACAAATCTTGTTTCTAAATTTTGAATACGGTATCCTTCAGCAACTTTTAAAAGCCTTTCATCGGTGTATATTCTTTTAGAGGCTTTTGTTGGACTTAAAATTATAGCCTTTTTTATATTAGATACTTTTTTTAAATTTTCCACTAAATCATTTACTTTTTTCATATATAATTCTAGCGTCACTACATATTCTGAATAATCAACATTATTATTTATTCTTGCCACACAATCATTAGTTCCAAAGATAATAAATAGATATTTTTTATCTTTACATATTTCTACTATTTTATTGTAATATTCATCTATATTTTTGTTTGTAAAAGAATATATAGTAGATTCTTGATAAAAAGACAAGCAAGGTGTACCAAGATCAAAAGAAAAAGATATTTTGTCAGAGTGTAGTAGTGGGGGCATATTTTCTTGAATAACGTAGGTACACTCGTGGCCAGCAAAAAATGGAGCATTGCTATCGCCAACAACTGTTATAGAGTTATAGAATTCATTTATATTCATTGGATTTTACTTTTTTAGGTTTAAAGTCTCCGTCTAATGGGTCGCTGTAGTCCTCCCAGGAGGGGAGGGAATCATCTACGCATCTACCAGTTAATAAAGACATAATGAGGTAATTCTACCTCTATAAAAATTACTCTTCTTCTTTATCCTTTTGTTGGTTCGGGTTCCCGGCGGCAGAAGTGCCGTTAAGCATAAACCCTGAAATAACACCTACAAGGAAGGAAATGGTTGTAGAGAGGAGACTGAAAAAAGCCTTGTCGTTTTCAGACTGAATCTCCCCTAAAGGTTGACTGACAAAAGTCACTGCATATATAATAGCCATTGTTGATACAAATACTGTTGTAGCAAGCATAATTCCAACGGTAAAACGAAGACGAGCATTTAATTCATTTGTTGTGTATCGGCGACCTTTTTTCATTTTCATGGGGAAGTTTCTCCATCTTGATTTAAGTTGGGAAGAATATCTTTTGTACAAGTCTCTGTAGCGCTGCATATTGGTGGCTCGCAATCGGGGGTGCCAAAGTTTGCTGGGTCTTGGCATGGATACCTATAAGTATCTTCAAAGGTGTATTTACCGCAGGAAGAAAGAACTGTTGCGCTTAAAAGAATAAGCAGGGAAGAGAGCAACCTTTTTTTCATAAACCTATTTTACTATAAGTATATCCATTCTTTTCTTACAGCAACTCCTATGCCCAAATAACTTCCTTGAACGCTACTGTACTGGTCTGTAAACTCAAAGAAGTCGTGAGTGCTTTTATAGCTTTCTTTTACTTCAGACCAATAGATTCCTACATCTTTTACTGAAATATTTGTTATGTCATGGAATACTTGAATATTACTATTTTCTTTAGTTATTTCTGCATCATTTTTTACAGCTTTATACTCATGGTCTCCATCGATAAACACTAAATCAAAAAAGTTATTTTTTGTATATTCAACAAATTCTGTTGACAAAGAATTTATCTTTTTATGCTCGGTGGTGGGGGTTATTTCTATATATTCTTTCAGTAAACTATCTGCATCAATTATATCAACAGACACTGATTTGTTAAAGTTTTCATTTAGTTTATGTAAAAACTCGGTGTGACAAATAAATGTTCCGCCAAAACGACTTCCTATTTCTAGGTAAGAATTAATTTTGTTAGCATGTTGACTGATAAAATTTAAATATTTGCTAAATTGGTTAGGGTATTGCCATATTCTAAGATTTAAACCTTTACCATAATATTCGCTAAGTTCTGTTGGTTGCTGAGATAAAATTTCATTATTAAGCCCTAAATCAAGAAGAATTTTGTTTTCAAGAATTGTAGAATTAACTAAATCTTCATTTGGACAATCTTGAAAATATTTTTTAATATTGTAAGCATTTTCTTTATGGTAAGTCATGTTATCTCGATTCTTGTCTATTTATTTCATCGGCTATGCTTTTTGCTAGACCATTATAATTTATTTCCATAGAGCTTTTGCCTGTGTGTTTATATAAAGCACCAGACTGAATTTGCTTGATAAGTTCTTTTTCTATTATCTCCTCTAAGTTATCCACTTTAACTCTCCCCAAAATTTTCTTTGTCATCAGCAAGAAGGGATTCAGTTATATCTTCTGGCATTCTGTGATTTGCTTTTTTGTGCTCGTCTAGGTGTTCTAACATGTCATTAGTATTTCTAGCAATATATCCTGGGGAATCCATATCAGGAGAAAGAGAGCAAGCACAACAAAAAAGACCTAAGTCGTTTTTTATTAAAAAAATATCATTTTCTATAAATTTAGAGTATTGTTTGTTATTTGTCATTTCTTATCCTAAATACCTCACTTTTTTGATAGATAAATTTCAAAACTACAATCTTTCAATACTAATAAAATTATTATTGTAGCTCTCGCCAATAATTATATTGATTCTCCAGGCAATTTGATTAGATGTATCCATCAATATCCAGGTATCAGTTGCACCTGCTGTACTAAAATGATAACTAGAAATAATATATGTTGGTGTTGTTGTTATTGTGCGTGGCGCACCGCTGTTGATAGTTGAACCGCTAACGCCCACTTGTGAATAAACATCGCTACCATACACGCTGTAAGTGCCTGTAATCGTAGATAACTGTAAACTGCGATTACCAGATGTTGGAATTCTTGCCCTTAAGTTACCTAATGTTACATCAACACCAGCATTAACAAATCCGCTAGCCTTAAAGGATAGTTCTCCAGCAACACCTATAGGCAACTTTGTCATATCAATATATGCGCCTCTTGCGTCGCCACCCTGTTCAAAAATTCTTAATCTATCTCTATATACATCTATTGTTACGCCACCATTAATGCTTGTATTAGTTACTGCTTTATTTAAAAATATTTCTCCGCCCTCATCCCCTGAGGAAGCGGTAACATTAACTTTTCCAGCAACAGAAAGATCTGTTCCATCAAAAGTAAATCCAGACGATCCAGCAGGTTGATTACTAGAGTTTTTATATAAAACTTGATTAGCAGACCCAGCAATAGGTCCAGTAGGTCCAGTAGGTCCAGTAGGTCCAGTAGGTCCAGTAGGACCGTCTGCAATTACTGGAATAACTGTGAGTAATGCAGATGGGATATGTGGTCCACCCATTGCACCGGTGTTTGTTGTCATTTTTATATTTAAATTATCTGTAGCCCAATATATTTCAAAATAGTCCGAAGATACTGCAGAAACTAAAAAGTCCCATGCAGAAACAACATAAGGTGAGTTTGTGTTTACAGCTATTCGCGTATTAGTTTCTGGAACGGCTGTACCATTTTTTGTTAACCATATTTCTACAGTTTGACCGTTTCCTCCGCCACCCTCGTTGTGGAACTGGAAGGAGAATTGAATATCATATTTCCCTGTATTGCTGATTGTTATTTTTGAATTATTAACAATAGAAATTCCACTGCTTATATCTGTATTTCTAAAATTTACTGGAAGTCCGACAGATGGTGTTACAACAGATTGGGTTAATGTGTCATAAAAAGATCCGTAAGAAGAAATTGTTCCACCAATACCTGCAGGACCAGTAGCACCCGTTGCACCCGTGGGTCCTGTATCACCCGTAGCACCAGTAGAACCAGTAGAACCAGTAGAACCAGTAGAACCAGTAGCGCCGATTGGTCCTGTAGGTCCTGTAGCTCCAATTGCTCCTGTAGATCCTGTTGCACCGATAGGACCTGTGGAACCAGTTAATCCTTGTAAGCCAGTAGCACCAGTAGGTCCAGTGGGTCCAACATCTCCTTGAGCGCCTGTTGCTCCTGTAGATCCTGTATCTCCAACTAAACCTTGAGGTCCTGTGGGTCCTGTCGGACCAGTAGAACCAGTTGGTCCTGTATCTCCTGTTAAACCTGTAGCTCCTGTGGCACCAGTTGGTCCAGTTCCTCCAACATTTCCTTGAGGTCCAGTTGCGCCAGTTGGTCCAACCTCTCCTTGGCTTCCTGTAGCACCTGTAGGTCCAGCAATTCCTTGTTCACCTTGCGCTCCTGTTGGTCCTGTTGGTCCTGTTGGTCCTTGCGCTCCTGTGGAACCAGTCGCTCCATTTGAACCAGAAACTCCTGCGGGACCAGTTGCACCAGTTGGTCCTTGCGCTCCTGCTGTTCCCTGTACTCCTGTAGCGCCAGTTGCCCCTGTAGCGCCAGTTGCTCCAACACTCCCCGTTGCTCCTGTAGGACCTGTTGGTCCCTGTATCCCCTGGGGACCTTGAAGATTACTGACAACAATTTCAGAGGTACTTGTTGTAATCTCAACAATAACTTCATCGCACTCAACAACCTCTACGGTGGTTATTTGTTTGTCTACATAGACAACGCTACAGTTCTCGTTTTCAGTCATTATCGTGTGATATTCGGGCTGACGGTGACTTCTCCTTGAAGTAAGCGAGTAACAACTCCTCCTGGAGACTGAAGTTCTAAATCATAAAGATAGATTCCATCAACAAGATTATCGGTAACAGTTGCGCTCATGGTGACAGCAATTTGACCGCTAGAGTTGAGGGTAATGGCTCCCGAAGCGGAGGTAAGAGTGATAATTTCTAAAGAGCGCTTGGTGTGTTTGAATTTCATCCTAGCTGAGTAGCTTGTCAAGTTTACAGCATTTTTATTGATTTTCCATGTAAATGTTTGAGAGTATGTAGCTCCCTGCTCAATGTAGATGTTGTATGAACCAGCGCTCATCGGGACTCCCCGTGTAACAAACCAATACCCATGTGACGTACTTCTTTTTCTGGGTCAATAAACTCTATATGCTCTCTTGTATTCTTTATTTCATTCCAAAACCTAGGGACTCCGCCTTCATTTTGTGGGGCTCCCTCAACAAACTGATCATCAATGTCGTGAAAAACAACATATTTAGCGTGAACCCCAACATTGTTGTAGTCTCTCTTTACAGCCCCATAAGAGTGGTCTCCGTCAATAAACACCAAATCATAGGATTGACCCATGAAATTATCGCTATTGCAGATTAAATAAGTAAAACGCTCGTCCTTGTAGGGCTTGAAATTATTAACATCTAATGTAATACATTCTACAGGTCGTATGTCATTTAAAAAATTTGCAATAAAATTAAAAGTAACCCCGTTAAAAGTCCCAATATTAAGAAAAGTTTTAATGTTATCTTTATGTTGTAGATAGTCTAAAAGACCAGCCAACTCTTCAGGAGTCTGCCACATCCCAGAATTAAGTGACACGAACTCTTCATATTTTTTACCATAAAAGTTACCCCTTTTGTCAATATGGAGCTTTTGTTCAAGTATTTTTTGAACTATTTCGTCTTTTAGCATGAATGCTCCAAACAGAGATATACGAGGACTCGTCTATTTTACCTTAGGTGAGGTGGGGTGAAAGGTGAGTCTTTAAAAAGTTGGGGTGTCCCTTTTTCTTGCCGACGAAGGGACAACTCGCCGTTAAACAACCTAGAGAGGGTCTCTAAGTTCGCAAATCTGGTTCGTCTTTAACAGGTCGGAGGAGTCTCTTAGGAGATTTTTCTTCCTCTTTTTTAGACTTCTTTGATTGCGGCCGATACCTAGTTTGCTTTATTAAGGCTACAAAAAATGCTTTTAATAGCGCTCCAGCGAGGATTACTGCGATAGAAACAACAATAATAATAAGTAGCCAGCCCAAAGCAAACATTCCAATTTCGAATGCTAGCTCGAATGGTCTTTTCCAGTCTATATCCATATTTTCTCCTTAAATCAAACTACTTTTGTGTAGCGATTTTTGTCTTGAATTTTCTGGTAAGACTTGCTTTTACCAAACTTACTACTGATGTATCCGTAACGAACCATTCGAAATCTGACTGCTGCTGGAGTTAAATCTAGACAACGAGCAATTTTGTAGAGAGATACTCCCTCTTCTGTGTGAACTTTCCAAATGAGTTCTGCATATTCCTCTGCTTCTTTACGATAACGAGGGCTAGAAGAACGA
>Ga0315909_10007865_pt1 | contig 11800 bp, 13 predicted proteins | sample LakEriMetagenome_11_FD_203527 | JGI IMG/M metagenome (GOLD analysis project Ga0315909, IMG submission 203527) | Freshwater fungal communities from buoy surface, Lake Erie, Ohio, United States - Buoy 2 MA125 | ecosystem: Environmental > Aquatic > Freshwater > Lake | place: USA: Lake Erie, Ohio...
CCGTAACTCTGGAGTAATCTATGCCATTAGTCATTGCTGACCGAGTTCGGGAAACGTCCACCACGACCGGCACAGGCACATTAACACTGGACGGTGCAGTAACGGGCTTTCGTACTTTCGGATCGGCGATAGGCAGTGGTAATACTTGCTATTACACAATTACTCTCGGTGCGGATTGGGAAGTTGGTCTCGGTACTGTTGGAACGGGTACGTTAGCTCGTACTACGGTACTGAAATCATCTAATAGCAATAACGCTGTTAATTTCGGTGCTGGTACTAAGGATGTGTTTGTAACGTATGCGGCTGATGTTGCTGCTATAACGAGTGCTGCACAGACATTTACGGCTGCTCAGACATTTAGAGCTTCTAATGCTATTCGTTCTGAGGCTGCGTCAACACAGGATGCTATCGTTATTGCTGGTAGGGCTGGCGGTACGTCTTCCTATGCTGCAACGCTAACTCCTGCGACGTTATCTGCTAATAGAACGGTTACTGTTCCTGATGAAACCTTCACTATTGGCTATCGAAATATCCCTGCTGTTGGTACTAAGACAGGTTCTTATACGTTAGCCGTTGGTGATGTAGGTAAGTACGTTCAACTTGGCTCTGGTGGCTCGATTACGATTCCTGATGCAACATTTGCTGAGGGTGACGTAATTTCTATTTTTAACAATACGACAGGCAACATTACGATTACCTGCACCATTACGACGGCATACATAGCTGGTACAGATTCCGATAAAGCTAGCGTTACCTTGGCTACTCGAGGCGTTGCAACAATCCTGTTCATTAGCGGCACTGTCTGCGTCATCTCAGGGAACGTGACATGAGTGGAATTATGGCAATGCTGCTTGGTCGGGGTGTTGGCAGCGGTGTATTAACCATCATTGAAACCTTTACTGCCAGTGGGTCGTGGACTTGTCCTACTGGTGTGACTGAGGTTGAGTACCTTGTCGTTGCTGGTGGTGGTGGCGGTGGCAGCCCTTCTACAGGTACGCAAGGGCATGGCGGGGGAGGTGCAGGCGGTTTTCGTACCGGTACTGGCTTGTCGGTTACTGCTGGCACGACCTATACCGTTACGGTTGGCGGCGGCGGCGCAGTTAATACTGCGGGAGCGAATTCGGTTTTCAGTACGATCACATCAGCAGGCGGCGGTTTAGGTTCAGACGCAAGAACAACCCCCGGCGGCAATGGTGGTTCTGGCGGTGGTGGCTCTGCGGGTAGTGCTGGTGCGAGCGCAGGTGGTTCTGGTAATACGCCTTCGGTATCTCCATCACAAGGCAGCAACGGCGGCACTGCGTTTAGTAACGGATCAAACGGCTACGGTGGTGGTGGCGGCGGGGCTAGTGCAGTAGGTGCTACAGCGACAAACGGCGTTGGTGGTAATGGTGGTGCTGGGACTTCATCATCTATTTCCGGTTCTAGTGTTACTTATGCTGGTGGTGGCGGTGGCGGTGCGGCTACCGGCACTGAAGGGACGGGCGGTACTGGAGGGGGTGGTAAAGGTGCTGGAGCAACTGCTTCCGTTGCGGGCACTGCAAATACTGGTGGCGGTGGTGGCGGTGGTGGCAATAACCAAACGGGTAAGGCTGGCGGTTCCGGCATCGTCATCATTTCCTATCAACCCCCAGCAAGCAGAATTCTTAGCTTTGCCGCTTCATCTCAATGGACTTGCCCAACAGGTGTGACCAGCGTTGATTATCTTGTTGTAGCTGGTGGTGGTAGTGGCGGCACTGGTGCTGGAGGTGGTGGTGGTGCTGGTGGGTTCCGTACTGGTACTGGTTTATCCGTAACTGCTGGTACTACATACACAGTAACCGTAGGGGCAGGAGGTAGTCCAGTTACGAACGGAAGTAACTCTGTTTTTAGCACTATTACATCTGCTGGCGGTGGATTTGGGGGCGATTTCCCTCTTGCGTCAAAAGGTAGTGGTGGATCAGGTGGTGGCGGGTATTACAACAGTACAACTGGTGCAGCAGGGAATACGCCTAGCACAACACCATCTCAAGGAAATAATGGTGGAAATGCTGTTGCTGCACCATCTTACGGAGGTGGTGGTGGCGGTGGCGCAGGTGCAGTAGGTGGAAATGCCACAACTAGCCCATCTCCCGGTCAATCTGGCAATGGTGGAGCTGGAACAGCGTCAAGTATTTCTGGTGCTAGTGTTACTTATGCTGGTGGTGGTGGAGGTTCTGGGACAATTCAAGGCTCAATTGCTGGCGTTGGCGGTACAGGTGGAGGTGGCAATGGTGGGGCTGCTGGCAGTCCTGCTGGGAATGGAAGCCCCGGAACAGCAAATACAGGTGGCGGTGGTGGTGGAACGCATGGAACTACCGCTGGTTCTGGTGGCTCAGGCATCGTAATTATCAAACTCAACTAACGAATATGAAAAAAATTTACCGCTTCTACGGCATTGACGTTGCAATGCAAATGCTTCGTCCGGGTGCTAAATGGGAGATCAGCAACAACGTCTTCACCCGTTGGGATGATCCTAGACCTTGCCCTAGCATCGAGGAGGTCTACTGGGTGATGGACAAGATCAAAGCGTTTGAGGAAAGCATCCCGACAATTTGGCTACCTGAACAGCTAGAGCAGCAGAAGCAAGAGGAAGAAGAACTAGAAAAGGCACTCGCATGAATATGCACAACCTGTTTCCTACGCCAATCGGTATGTTCGACTTAGATCGAGAGTTTACCGATGAGGAACTGTTGTTTGTTCGCGGTCAGGAAACTAGGGCTAACGAAGGCAATACCACTAGCGTAAACAACTTTGTGTTGCGTGATCCGGTGATGACTTCTTTGCGGGATTGGGTAGAGGGCTGCGTTGCTGAATACTTTAAGGCAACTAGCGACCCAAAGCATGACGTTGATTTACGCATCACGCAGTCTTGGTTCAACTATTCAGAGCAAGGGCAATGGCATCACAAGCACGCTCATCCGAATAGTTTTGTGTCTGGCGTGTTTTATCTTAATACTAATCCTGATGACCGTATTTACTTTTATCGTTCAGGCTGGCAACAAATAAAGTTTCCACCCGAAAACTGGAACTTGTACAACTCGGAATCGTGGTGGTTTGAGGCGATTAAAGGGCGGCTAATTCTGTTTCCTTCGTCGCTTGAGCATAACGTGCCGACGGTTCAGGGTGAAGATGTACGGATAAGCATGAGTTTTAATACGTTCCCGGTTGGTATTGTTGGGGATGAAATGTCGTTGACAGGTTTGAAATTGGAGGCGTAATGGCACATTTTGCCCAACTTGATGAGAATAACGTCGTGACTCAAGTTATCGTTATTGATAATAAAGACACTAGCGACGTTAATGGGGTGGAGAAGGAATATATAGGTTCTGCTTATTGTGAACGCCTATTTGGTGGGAATTGGAAACAGACTAGTTATAACGGTAATTTCCGCAAGAATTACGCTGGAATCGGCTACACTTATCAAACAGACATTGATGCTTTTGTTCCTCCGCAGCCTTATCTATCGTGGACATTAGACGCTAATGCTCAATGGCAACCACCAGTAGCAATGCCTACCGATGGAAAGATGTACTCATGGGATGAGGCAACGACATCTTGGGTCGAGATAGTAGAGGATTAAATGCTTGGATTCCTACCGTTATCTGCTGCTGCAATATCTGAAGATAGCATTACTACGCTTGTCACAGCGTCAGGGGCGATTAACGGTCGAGCGTTAGTTACTGCGGCTGGAACTAAGACGGTTAGTGCCTCTGGTGCAATCCTTGGTAGGGCTGTTGTAACGGCTGCTGAAGGGGCTATACAGGGTTCAGCCTCGGTTACTGGCAGAGCCGTAGTCACTGCGCTAGGAGGCTACTCTAGGTCTGCTGTAGCGGCTATTGTAGGCACTGCTACGGTCACAGCAGTAGGTGGAACGGCTAAGTTTGCGTCTGCTCAGATCGTTGGCGTAGGGTCGTTTACAGCAATTGCTAATAATGCTGTTTTGGCATCGGCTGGAATATTAGGCAAGGCTGACATTCGTTGCATTGGTGGCGTTACAAGATCAAGTGCTGTAGGGTCAATGACTGCTAGGGCTGTGGTTACTGCCGATGGCATGATTTACGGTGAAGAATGGATCAAAGTTTCTCCTGTGGGTGATACATGGCTACGACAAGAATAAACTTTGGTGAGTGGACACCAGACCAGCCCGGAATTGCTGGCGGTGTAACGGATGCTAAGAACTGTTATCCGGTAATGAACGGTTATGCGCCTATCCGAGATGTAGCAGATTATTCAGCTAATGCAGGTCAGTCGTTATTGTTAGCGTTTGCTGGCAAATATGCTGGTACTAACTCGCTATTTGCTGCTGGTGCTACTCAAATCTTTAAGTTTGACTCTAGCGATACGACACTTGATCCGTTAACGACTACGGGTTACACGGCTGTTTCATCGTGGGATGTGACTCAGTTCGGGTCAAAGATGATCGTAGCAAACGGATTAGACAAGCTGCAATCGTTTGATTTGTCTGGTGGTGCGTATTTCTATGGGCTAGATGATGCTCAGTTCACAGGGGCTATTTCAGGTACTACGTTGACTGTTTCCTCAATGGCTTACGGAAGTGTTGTAGTAGGCCAGACGATTAGCGGAACTGGTGTCACAGGTGGAACGACGATTACTGCTTATGGTACGGGTGTAGGTGGAACTGGTACTTATACGGTTAGTTCTAGCCAGACGGTATCGAGTACGACGATCACAGCGACAGGAAATGCTCCACCAGCTAGGTTTGTGACTGTGGTTCGTGACTTTGTGGTGGCTGCTAATGTTTCCGGTGGTGAATCTACGGTTTATTGGTCAGACATTAACAACGAACTAAATTGGGTTCCTAGCTTTTCTAGTCAGTCTGACTCTCAATACCTACCTGATGGTGGGAATATCACAGGTTTAGCGGGTGGTGAGTATGGTCTAGTGTTCCTAGAACGTGCGATTTATCGTATGACGTACTCAGGTAGCCCGTTTTTCTTCCAGTTTGACGCTATTTCTCGTACTTTGGGGTGTATTTCTGCTGGTTCTATCACTCAGTTCGGTGGCGTAACGTATTTCCTAGCTGATGACGGGTTTTATCTCTGTGATGGGCAGAATGTTCAGCCGATTGGACTAGAAAAGGTCAATCGATGGTTCTTTGATACGGCTGTTTTGACTGATATTGCTAATACGATGTCGGCAACGATTGATCCGATTAAGGGTCTAGCTGTCTGGTGCTTTCCTAACAAGGAAGGTGGTAGTTTATTGCTGATTTACAACATCCAGTTAAAGCGTTGGGCTTATGCTTCTACGGATGCAACGTCTATCTCATACATTCTTACACCATCAGCAACATTAGAGCAGGTAGATAACTACGATAACAACCTAGATACGTTAGATATTCCGCTAGATTCGTCGGTATGGGCTGGTGGACTACTGGAATTTGCTGGTGTTAGGGCGCAAAAGATCATTGTGTTTGACGGTACTGTTATGTCTGCGACGGTATCAACGGGTGATATAGATGCTGGCCCTAGTATGGTAACTATGGCTCGTCCTTACGTTGATGGCTCTACCGGATCGGTGGCTATAGCGACTCGTCAGGCTTTATCTGCTCCTCCGCAGTACACCAGTTATTCTGCTGCTAACAGCGATGGTCGTTGCCCACTAAGGTCTAACGGTAGATTCCATAGGATTTCTGTTCAGACAACAGCCGGTGATACTGGATGGGATACGATTGTTGGCGTAGATGTTGAGATTCAGAAGTCAGGGGCGAGATGACACAGTTTCGTACATTACCTGTATTCGGTGCTGATCCTCGTCAGACTTCTGAGGTTGTTCGTGGGATTATGGACGGTAAGACGAATAACACCGGCTTACTGACTTTAGCGACTGGCAATGCCACCACAACGACCCTATTTGATGAGCGTATAGGCTATGACAGCCTGATTTTCTTTACGCCTATGTCTGACAATGCTGAATCTGATTCAATGCCTTACGGGGCGTTTCAGGACACCACAGACCAGACTGCTGCGAATACGACTACTGCTTACGCTGTTACATTAAATACAACAGATTACTCAAATGGCATCTATCTTTCTAACAGTTCTCGTCTTAACGTCAGGAATTACGGTGTTTACAACATTCAGTTCTCGTTACAGTACAAGAACACTACGAATGATTCGCAAGATGTAGATATTTGGTTTAGGAAGAATGGAACGAATGTAGATGGCTCTAATAGCCGATTTGCTTTGCCAGCGAGAAAAAGCACAGGCGATCCGTCACACTTAATTGCTGCAATGAATTTCTTTATGGAAATGAACGCTAATGATTATGCTGAGATTATGTGGCGAGTAACTAATACAGGCGTTTCGCTAGAACATTTTGAAACTAGCACAAGTCCTACCAGACCTTCGATTCCTTCTGCTATTGTTACGCTAAATTATGTTTCTACGGCTGCAACAACTAACTTATACGTTTCAAATAGGCAACAAGGTTCGGCTACTGTGAACCATTGGGCAAATAACACAGCAGACAAAACTTACGGATACATCATAGTCGGATGACAGAATTTAACTTTGTACCGCAGCAGGAGATACGAAATTGGTGGCCTACGATAAAGCCGGGGTTAGATGAGATTAAAGAAAAAAGTCCTGAGCCTTGGATAGTTGAGGATGTTTACGTCGATCTGTTTAACCAGAAATCGATGCTGTGGATAGCGTTAGAAAACAAGCATTTTGTAGGGTTCTTTGTATTGCAGCCGCTAGGTCATGAGCTACATATTTGGGCGGCTTGGACATTAGAAAACGATTATCAAGTGGTTGAAAAAGGTTTACAATTCATTAAGAATATGGCACAGAATTCTAGTGTCAAATACTTAACCTTTTCCAGTCATCGTCAGGGTTGGCAACGTAGGGCGAGTCATTACGGATTCCGTCCTAGAAAATGGATTTGCGAGGTCTAATATGGGTGGCGGTGGACAAGAAAGTCGGACAGAGATAGGGCCAGAGTTTAAGCCTTTTATCACTTTTGCTTTAGAAGAAGCTAAAAAGCGGTATCAAGCGATGCCGGAAGCTCCTGAGACTTTGGCTGTAGGCCCATCTTCAGCGACTCAGCAAGCGATGTCTATGGCTGAACAGAGGGCTTTAGCTGGCTCTCCGCTAGTAGGGCAAGCTCAGAATGTCTTGTCACAGCAAATGGGCTATACGAGTCCGTATGCCGCTAAGATTGAGTCTATGGGCATGGGTGCTGCTGATCCTAGTGCTGGCTTCTATCGTTCAATGATGGAAGGTCAGCCGGAGTCTGAGGCTGCTCGTCTAACTCGTTCTACTGCTGGCGGTGCTTATCTAGGTGGTGGTAGCGAATATCTACAAGGTGCTTTAGGTCAGGCTAACCGTCTAGCGGGTGAGCAGTTTGGCGAGAGCATGAAGAATCTACAGGCTCAAGCTGCTGCTGCTGGTCGTTATGGCTCAGGTGCAATGGCACAGCAAACGGCTAAATCTCAAGATATTTTGGCTAGAGGATTAGCAGAACAAAATCAAAAAGCCTACCTAGCGAATTACATGGCAGAGCGTCAGGCTCAAGAGGCTGCTATGGGTCGTTTGGGTGGCTTTGAGCAACAGGCTATAGCGAATAGATTTGCTGGTGCTAGTGGTCTAACGGCAGGTGAGCAACAGGCTCTCCAGACTCGTTTAGGGGCTTTAGGTGCTGCTCAACAGATTACTGCGGGTGACTTAGAGAGACAACGTGCAGCGGCTGGAATGGCTCCGGGATTGGCTGCTCAGGATTACGCAGACATTCAGAAACTATTGCAAGTTGGTCAAGGTCGAGAGGCTTACGATCTACAGGCTATTCAGGGTCAATTGGCTGCACAAGACTTGCCATTGGATCGTCTGCAACGTGCTGCGAATATCTTCTATGGTGCGCCATTGGAAACGACTACTAGCTCTGGTGGGGGTAAATAATGTCTGGAATGGAACCTATGTTGATTGGTGCTGCTCTAGGCGGTGGTGTATCTGCTGCTAGAGGCGGTAATCCGCTAACTGGTGCGTTGCTAGGTGGTATCGGTGGCGGTGTATTTGGTGCAGCTAGTGGTGCTGCTGGTGCTGCGACAGGTGGTGCTGCTCAGGCTGCCGGTATAGCGGCTAATCCTGCGCTATCGATGGGTGCTATGAATACGGCTGCTGGTTCTGCGATGGCTAATCCGGGTCTATTAGCAACTTTGAAAGAAGTGCCTTCAGCGTTAAATACTTTCGCTAAAGAAAATCCATTTACGATGAACGTAGGTACTAACTTGGCACAACAAGAGATGAATCGTCAGCCTATCGAGGGTATGGGCTTGATGAGAGGTAAGCAGATTGCTATGGAGCAACAAAGACCATCATTCGCAGCACCACAGATTAGTTTAATGTAGGTGACATTATGGCAATAGAGGATTATGTACCTAATATCTTTGGTGGCGTACCAGTAGGCTATGAAGGTCTACTAGGGCCAGACCAATCTGCTGCACTACAGAAAAGATCGAACCTAGCGGGATTGCTAGGTTTTGGTGCTGCATTGGCTCAGGGTATGGGTGCTGGTGGTGTTAGACGTTCTGCGTTACAGAATGTTCTAACGGCTGCTGCTCAAGGATTTTCTGGTGCTGGTCAGACCTATGAGGCTGGTATTAACCAGTTGCTTAATCGTCAAAAGATAGCTCAGTCACAGTATCAGTTGCAAGCTATTGAGCAGTTGTTGCAAGACCCACGGGTTAAAGATGATCCGACTATGCAAGCGTATATTCGGGCTAATCCTGCTGATGCTATTAAGTTCTTGGCTGAAAATGCGCCTATTCAACAGGCTCTAGCTGCTCCAACAGCACCACCACCTGTATCAGTTGCTCCTGCTGCTGCGGCTATGGCTACACCGTCTGGTGCTGCGCCATCAGAAGATAAGCCAAGATTACCAGAAGTAGCGGTTGAAGATAAGGCTGGCCCTGATGCCGCTTTGTTAGCGAAAAAGAATGTTTTATTAGGCCAAATTGAAAGACTAAGTGTTTCGCCTAGTAAACGTGCTGATGAGATTATCAAACGTAATCAAGAACAAATTGGTCTTATCAACAAGGAACTAGACCGTTACGCTGTTGCTGGATTTGATTTCCAAGCAGTTGAAAATATTGTTCCTCAGCAGTTTAAGGGTCGTGTTGCTAATTTGCGACAGGCTGCTGAATCTGGTGCGATAACGATGAATGAACTGACTCAGCGTCTACAGGACATTGAGCAGAAATCTATTGAGTTCGTCACTAAAAAGACTGATTACACGAATCAGGATCGTCGTGTAGCTGCTGGTCTGTTCCAAGGTCGCGCTATTGAAGAACTGAACCCTGCTGAACTCATGCAACTAGAGAATAAGTTGTATGAGATGCGTATTGCTGAACGTAAGGCAGGTGCTACGAATATCAATATGCCAACGGAATCAGAGCGTACTGCTGGATTCCTAACGAACCGTGTTGTTAATTCGCTAAACCAGTTGCAGACTGTTGTGGGTGCTAAACCTACGGCTGCTTCTCCTAATTTTGGTGCTGAAGCTGTTAGGTTCCTTACCGGCTCTGAGTATCTTAAAAACTTGGCAAATCCTGAAGCTCGTCAGCAAGTAGAGGCTGCTCAGTTAGAGATTCTTGATGCTGCGTTGACATTGGGTACTGGTGCTGCTTATACCAGAGAGCAATTAGAGAACTATCGTCGGTCATATTTTCCTCAGTTGGGAGATAAGCAAGCAACCATTAAAGACAAGCAAAACCGGCTTAAAAGCCTGATTGATTCAGCCATGATTAAGTCAGGTCGTGCTGCTCCGAATATGCCAGCAGGTGTAGCTCCTGCGTTTGATGTAAACGCTATCCAACAGGAATTAGATCGTAGAAAGGGTAAATAATGGACTTGTCCAAACTTTCTACTAAAGACCTAGAGTACCTTAAGGCTGGAAAGCTAGATAAGGTATCAACTGCTGGTCTTGAGGAAATTGCTAAACAGCAAGGAACTCCGGCTATTCCTAGCCCGTCTGTAGTGGCTCCAGTTCCTTATTCAACGGGTGCTGAGACTGCTCGTTCTGCTGCTCAAGGTCTAACCTTTGGCTTTGCTGATGAACTGGAAGCGGCTGTCCGTAGTGGTCGCATTAGCGGTGCTGAGTACGAGAAGATTAGGGATCAACTACGCGCTCAACAAGGCCAGTTTGCTCAGGAACAGCCTATGAGAGCTGGCGGTACTGAGTTTGCGGCTAGTATGGCTGCACCTGCTGCTATAGCGGCAAAACCTATTACTCGCGGTGCTGGAATCCTAACGGATGTCTTGCTAGGTACTGGTATGGGTGCGGCTACTGGTGCTGGTAAAGCGACTGAAGATGTAACCGGAGGTGCTGTATCTAGCGGTCTAATGGGTGGTGCTGGTACTGCTGCTGTAAGCGGTCTTGGTCGTTTAATGGCTCCTGCTGTACGTCCTGAAGCTGCCGCATTGCGTGAGCAGGGGATTCCTTTGACTCCGGGTTCAGCGTTTGGTGGTCGTATTCAACAGATTGAGCAAGCCGCTGAGAGTCTGCCATTGGTAGGCGGTATCGTAAGTGGTGCTAGACAGCGACAGTTCGAAAAGTTTAACGAAGCCGCTTACAACAAGGTTTTAAGCAATCTTGATCCTAAGCTAAAAGTTCCTCAAGGTTTGGCAGGTCGTGATGCGTATATGTTCGTTGAGAAGTCGATCAGAGACAAATATAACGACGTAGTGCCTGATCTAGCAGTTAAGTTCACACCTAAAGTTCAATCTGGTTTTGATGCCATCAAGAACCGTTACGCTAAAGGTAACTTGTCAGAGGCTGATAGAAACCAGTTCCAGAACTATGTTAATGCTTTGGAATCTGACTTTAGGGCTTCTGGTGTCGTTGGTGGCGTTAAGGCTCAGGCTATCAAGCAAGACCTATCGGATATGGCTAGGACATATGGTTCTGGTACTGGATCGACAAAGATTCTAGGTGATGCTTTCAAGGAACTTGAAGGTTTCTACATGAATACCTTGCGGAACCAGAATCCTAAGTACGCGAATGATTTGAGGAAGGTTGATTCTGCCTATCGTGATTTTGTCCGAGTGCAGACAGCTATGGCTAAGACTCGTGGGGAGGAAGGCATCTTTACTCCTGCTCAGTTAGAGGCTGCTGTGCGTCAATCTGATGTTTCTAAACGTAAGGCTGCATTTGCTAGAGGTGGTGCGCCTATGCAAGACTTGTCTAGTCGTGCGACATCGATTCTAGGACAGAAAGTGCCTGATAGCGGTACTGCGACTAGAGGCATGACAGGTGCTTTGCTGACAGGTGGTGCTGGTTATGTTGATCCGATGGCAGGTGCTTTGACTGCGCTAATGACTGCGCCATACTATCGTTTAGGCGAGAAAGCTATGTTTGCGCCTAGACCTGCAACATTTACTGAGGCTGTCCAGAGAGGTAGAACTGCTGCACCTTTTGCTGTTCCCGGCCTTCTAGGTTTAATCCAATAGGTGAATCATGCCAAAGACAAAGATCAGCGAATTTAGCGCAACAGCAGCAAACAATACTGATATTGACGGTATTAACATTGCTGAAGGCTGTCCACCATCGACGATTAACAATGCTATCCGTGAGTTGATGGCACAGTTAAAAGACCAGCAAGCAGGTACGGCTGGAGATAACTTTAGCGTAGGTGGTGATCTTAGCGTTTCAGGTAACGTCACGTTAACTAATGCTTTGCCTATTGCTCAGGGTGGTACAGGCCAGACTACGGCTCCTACGGCTATCAATGCGTTGATGCCTAGCCAGACCAGTAACTCAGGTA